>Ga0209512_1000990_pt1 | contig 38745 bp, 25 predicted proteins | sample frozenSSSSmetaG_FD_184142 | JGI IMG/M metagenome (GOLD analysis project Ga0209512, IMG submission 184142) | Glacier valley bacterial and archeal communities from Borup Fiord, Nunavut, Canada, to study Microbial Dark Matter (Phase II) -... | ecosystem: Environmental > Aquatic > Freshwater > Ice >...
TTGTTACGAATATCAAAGGCTTCACCTTATGTGTTGCTCTTGTTGTTGTGGTATTCACGTGTACTGTTCGCTAGCTAGCTGCGCGCTTGTGCGCTTAGAGCCCTACACTGTATATATAGATCTTTCCTCTCCTCTCTCTTTCCTCTTTTCCTTCTTTTCTCTCTAGATTGAATCTAGCACTTTAGATCCGCATGACCTGCTCTGCGTGACTGTAACACATAGTAGTCTACACAAAGTTGTAGGGAGCCATCTTTCTTAGGTACGAATAGTACTAGGCTACCTACTAACGATGTGGATAGTCGTATGCATCCCTTCGCGAGGTTTTCATTAATGTACTCCTTAAGTACCTTTAGCTCTTTTCCTAATAGCTAGTATATAGGTCTAAACAGTGGACTTTTCCCTTCTTTAATAGGTATCACATGATCCTATAGTTAGTGCTAAGGAAGCGCCTCGTTCTTAAGGGCTTCCTAGAATAGCTCTTCATATTCCTTATACTCTACTAGTATTTGCTTTAGTAAGGAGGCCTAGGCTAGGTCCTCTAGTGTCTTAGAGGTTGCACATAACTCTCTCTAGCCTAGGGTGGCGTTTTCCCTCTTTAGCTATAGTGCACGCTCGTAGTCACACTAGTCTAGTGTAATCTTTTCGCTCTACTAATCTACTTGTGGATTGTGTCTTTTTAACTAAGGCATGCTAAGTATCATTGCATGATTTTCCATGTTAATGACATTAAACTGTATTTGTTCTATATACTCGTAAGGTGACTATCGTTAGTAGTACCGTTTCCTACGTTACTATGCCGTTGTTAGATGATATTACTTCACTATCTACAATGAACAGTGGGTATGGTTCTTTTTTTAATTGCAACTAGAACCCGTTTTCCATTGCTACTTTCGCTGTCATAAAGTTACCCGTCGCTCTAGAGTCTAACATGCTTTAGAGATGTCGTCCTTATATCTTAACGACTAGGTACAGCTGTCTATTACCTACCATTGCGCATAACTATTGTTTCTGTTTTCTAGGCTCTTCTTTGTCACTCGTTAATGGCCTATTAACAATGAGGACACCTAGTTTTTTAACTGTAGTTGTCTAGTGGACCTCCGTCTCTAGATAATGTCCATCATTTCGTTCTAGTCATAATACATAGGTATCCATGCTTAAGGAAAGTAGTCGTTCTTATCCTTCTCTAACTAATGCATTATGTAGTCGTGTTAGTAGTAGTTCTTCTAGGGTAGATATACATGCTAGGGGTAATTAATCTCCGTCACATCTTTTTTTACGTTATCCTAGCGGACTTCCTTCACTCTTTCCTCTAAGTGTTCTACCTCTGCTTAGGTAGGTTCGTGGTTCATTAAGTACTAATCACCTACGCGGTCCCACAACTTAGGTTAGCGCGGAAATAATTCTTCCTATCTTATTTGTTCTAGTGTCATCTATGTTTGTCTACGAAATTCCTTAAGAGAGATTTCTCCTTAGTTTCGTTTCTAGTACAGCTCCTAATGTCGTTCCGCGTAGCTAGGGAGGGCCGCTGCCTTCTCCTTAGCGTGTTAGTTCCTAGCCTAATCTACTAATTCCTAGAAATAAGGGTCTTCCTTCATTTCTGCTAATGTTAGCTCTGTTAAGAGTTTAGGTGTAGGGTTAGCTTCCGCGATAGCCATGAGTTAGTTAAGCTCCCTCTGCTCTAATTACATAAGCGGAGTGATTACAAATGAGTCGTTAGCCTCCTCGTTAACGTCTTCTCCTACTGCTGCTAAGAATGCCTTCATTTCCTAGCTAGTAATAACCTAATCGTCGTGTGGGCTTCCTCTAGTTGCATTTAGCTAGCCTTAGAAGGTGGCGTTCACTTGTCGTCCTTTTCCTAGGAGCTTACGTTCCTAGTTCTTCTTAGACTGTCTACAGTCTTAGGCTATATGCCCTAGTTTGTTACAATTAAAGCACAGGCGTTCTTTAAACTAACGATCCTTAGTGGCGTTCTAAGGTCGTTCGCCTTGTTTAAATGTAGCATTAAGCTCCATAGGGTCTAACTAACGGTTGTCCCATAGGTGGTTGTCCCTCTTTCGTCCCTCATTTCCTTAGTACTAGTAGCTTTTCCTTAGGCCGTCGTAGGTTCGTCGCTCCTTCTAGAATTCGTACAACTAGTTGTTAATCTAAACTGTATGTTTAATTAACGAGACCATGTCCTGTGGTTAATGTTCCATTCGTGCGAGTTCCATACAGACGTGGCTCTTTAGTCCACGGCGATAGTGGCTAATTAGCGCGCTAGTGTCCTAACTTGTTTAATTAGCGTATCTTTAGAATTCCATAGCGTACGTGAGAGCGCTACTAACCTGTCTTAGTCTATATAGATGGTCTTCTACGGTCTTAACCTCGTTAATGTCGCTAAACATATGGCGGATTTCCTTCTTAAACCCTTTTTAGGTACTAAACATAGCTGATTCGATCTTTGCCTTCATCACGAGAAACTCTGGTGCACAGGGCGGAAGGAAGTTGGTACAGTTGGGTAGGGTTCTTTGGGTGGTGTGGAAGACCAATTGCAGATTGTGAGATTTCATATTTAGTTTTAATCGTTATCATTTACTTTGTAATTATATTGAGAATATCATTCATCATTCAACCTAAGCATTCCTTGTCTGTCCCGCAGCGCCCTGTGCAGCCTGTCCTCCCTGCCCTGTAGCTCCTCCAACAAGTCCGCCTGCAGTATTCGTCACTCCGCCTGCCACGTTCCCTACGCCCTGCGTAGTCTTTCCAGCGGTGTCAGCAACGCCCTTCGTAGTTTGTCCTACAATGTTGCCCGCCCCATCCAGGGTCTGCCCCAAAGTGTTCGTCACTCCGCCTAGAAGGCCACCTTTTCCTTGCGCCTCATCACCGCCGCTGAGGGTGTTATCGAGCGAGTTCGTAACGTTGCCTAAAAGCCCAGACATTTTGAGTGGTAGTTTGAGTATTGAGGTGTTTGGTTTATAATTTGGTTTGGTCTGTTTGTGAGGAAGTGTGGTATGTATGTTTGGAAGTTGAGTGGCTGCTCTCGTTGATGAAAGGGGTGGGATTTAAATACCCTCAGGATATTCTATTCTCCAAGGACGAGCATGGCAAACTCAGGCAGTGACGAGCCATTTCGGCCGTGTCGTCATAACCCTTCTCACTCGTTCGATATTGAAGCATTCCTGCTCCCTTGAGCTTCCATGGTCATCTACATTGCCGTCCAAGATTTGCATCCCGGCAAGTAGCCTCACCAGCCACACCCCGCCAAAAACCTGTCTTGCCTTCGCCCCACATGTCTCGGCAGCACGGCAGCACGAAAAGCGGGATGGCAACCTGCTAATGCGCCGGAAGTCTCGCGTCGACTTTCCCTGGCGGCGAGTCAAAGTTGGATATTAGGTGGCGATCAGAAAGTCAGAGGCGGGGCGACGCAGCCACAGAAGGTCTCGCCAACTTGATCATCTTCTGGGGCAAGTGGATGATGTAAAGTGGATGGAGCCACAATTGCACGACAGAGCAGGACGCGTATGCGAATGCTCAAGGCTGTCGATCTTGCCTTCATATCCTTAGCATGGTGTGGCTGTCGTGGTTGCCCAGCTTGTGTGACTGACTAGTTGATTCTCAGAGCTTCTCTCAGAGGCGGCACTCCGCCGATCATATCCCGTGTCTGCCTAACTCTACCTTCCTCTTGCCGCCCCTTGTCCCTGTACTAAGTTTGTATCCTCACAATGTATTACTACCTTCACCGCCTCGTACCCCCTATGACGAAACCTACCACCCGTCGAAGCGACATGCGGGGTTGGCTGAAACGTCGTTATGGGCCTTGTTTGCGCCATTGGCGGGGCACCACATGGAAATAGAACGAATGACAAGCGTGGTCGTGGATTTAAGGTTCTTAGCGCCTCGGTGCTACTTCTTTAGCGACCGCAGAAGGCTGGCGATCATGAATCTTGGTGGGGGTGTTGTGTAATAATACCGAAACCGGTTTCTGTATTTCTGTATCTCCGCATTTCTGTCGACTGGGAATACGTGGAGACTGCATGGGGGCCAACATTGAGTTGTTTGACTTGCATGATTACAATTTTAGATATTTGGTGCTGTATGTTGCGGTTTGCAGGAGATGGTGTGTGCTTCGGGGAATCCCAGAGGGCATGTCAGCGATTTGCATAGCTGGATATTGCAGAGTAATAAAATTAGGTTTATTGTGTTGGAAGTCAAAATATTATTTGTCTGTAGATGGAATATGGTATCGTGGCCGCTTGGGCTATTTCATGAATGCACAGCTCGCCAGCCCATAACTCCGCTCAATGCCCAGAAAACGCCAACAGACGTAACAGGTCTGTCAACTACGACTTTCACTTGAGAGCCTGTCAAATACGCCTTTCCTTCTAGAGTCTGTCAACTGCGCCTTTCACTCAAGAGCCGAGCCCAACAAAGGCTTATTCTCATTCCCTATACCGTGTAAGCAAACCGTTCGAACTCAGGTCGGCGTACGAGGGAGACCTACAAGAATGTAATCGTAACATCTCCTTTGATGGCAGCTTTCAAAAAGATTTCCACTTCGAGATTAATATCTAGTCGTATAGATATCGGCTTGTTCTTTCCTTCCTTCTCCCCTTCTCCCTTTTTTTCCCCATCGGCGCTCTTCTTCCCAGTCCCCTCTGCATCCTCTCCTCGGTCAATTGAGATCCCAAACGGCCTCTGTCCCTCCTGCAATCTCTTGATATTAAAAGCACGAATCCCCGTATCAGGTGCCTTCTCCTTCTTTTCTTGCGCTGGCTTTTGTTCTCCGTCTACTGGCCTAGCTTTCTTGTCCGCCTCTGGCGGTGGGTTGTGTGCTGAACCTGCCTTTTCTTCTGCAGGACCACCCTGCTCCTCGCCCAATCTCCCCACCCTTTCCGACCACGGTAACCGCGCATCTGCCTCATCCACGGCCGCCATACGACTCTTCTTCCTCCGTCCTCCTCTCTTATGTCTGCGCGGCCGCGACGACGAGGCGACAGACGCGTTATCTGACACTTCGCCCGTCTTCGGCGTCTCACTCTTCTCTCCCTGTCCGTTCATATGTCTCATTTGCCCATCCTCGAGTCCGCTCATTCCCTCGTCTAGCCTCTCCGACCAAGGTAAAACCGTCTCCTCCACCGGCACCATATGGCTGTTCTTTTTCCGCCCGCCCCGGCGGTGTCTGCGCGGCCGTGACGAGGATGCGATCGACGCCTCGTCTGAGGCTTCGCCCGCGGGTGCCATGGAAGGGCTCGCTGTGTTACGGGTAGTCGGGGCGTTGTCGTTGAGTTTCAGATCGCGTAGTGACTGGTTGGGGGTGTCGGTGTTGGTCATGCTTGACGGGTTTCGTAGGCACCCGGTATTGGATCGTCGGGTGTGTAAGGGCGATTTGGAGGTCATTTGCAGGCTTGCTTGTTGAGTTAGAGATTCCTGGCCTGAATAGATGCGTGATGGAAAGTTCGAGACCAGAGCGGACCTGAGCTCTTCGTTTTTCGCGTTCTGCCAAGGGCCTTGTCCCTGGTGGGGGATGTGGGTCGTCAGTGATTGGGTACCTGATACTTCACGCAGAGAGCCACGTGATAGAAAAGGGTCTGCAAAGAGCTATTTTGATTTAAGTGGCCTTCTACGCAGAAAGACTACACAGCGTTTCTTTACGTGCTTCCCATTGATATCACCTATTGCAAATTTTGTCGTTCAACTGTTTGCGTAGATGGTTTGTGGATGTGACATCACAATATGCAGCCAGTCGCTAGGAACGCCACTCAGTGAAACACCGCTACTTGTAGCGCGATCATGATTGGAGCTAACTAAAAATACATGTTTGATTCCCCCGCCACCATATATATTCGAATTTCCTTGATGCCTTTGAACGTTCTCTCATCATTATACAAAATATAGAACTGATTTCACAAGTTGGCTCACATATATATATCTCTTACCTTTACCAAGCCATTTCACTCGTTAACACACAAACTTCACAATGTCTGACAAGTAAGCAACTGTTATCTTCTCCCACGCATCGGTGCTGACCCTCTTTCCCCAAGCGAAAAGCAAAACAATAATTACGCCACTGTTGAGGTCCAGTCTGAGACTGAGGAGGAGCCCCAACAACAAGAGCAACCCGTCGCTACGCAACCCAAAGGTCAGCGCACGATGCAACGGGCGCGCCAAAATCGCCGCCAGAACGAGCCCCCGGCTCCCCAATACCAACAGCAACAGGTGGTGCCGGCGAACGACCAGCGGATGACAGGCAACATGGGGGGTTACACAGGAGCTATCAGGGAATCGCGAATCAAGGACCGCCCGATGCCGAAAGAGATGCGGGACAGCAGCTTGAAGATTAAGATTGAGTTGGATTTGGAAGTCGAGGTAGATCTTTATGCCAGGGTCAAGGGAGACGTTACAATCGGGTTGATGTAGTAATGCGTTTCGTAGGTCGACCTCTACGCCAGAGTGAAGGGAGATGTCACGATTGGTCTTCTGTGAGAGCTGCTGGCCCTGCGTTGTGGGTATTTAGTAATAGAGATAGGCGGCCCTGACTTCGCGGGGGGCTGAGGCTGGGCGATATGGGATTTGAGATATGGGATTCTCGGTTATGGGTATCGTGTCTGCATGAACAGATTAATTGCGACGAAGACGAGGGGAAATTCGGGTATAACATTCTGCCATGGATTTCCCGTACGTACCTACTTGCATGAGTAATGACGCTCTGTTGCGACGTCAGGGTCTTGGGATCAGCATAATCCCTGGAGGCATATCTGTGGCTCGCAAAATCAGGTTCTCTGCAAGAGTCAGTATGGTGGCTCGCGTGGCCAGGGGTTTCGGATCAGATCCGGAGTACAGTAACGGGAGGGCCGAGCAATCCACTGTGAACCCAAGCATATGAGTTAATGAGTAGTGGGATATGATATTGTGGAGAGTACAAGGTTGGGTATACTTCGAATACAAGTTATGACGTCGCAGGCACATCAAGGCTCCACAATGTATACCCGCAACGGCCCCGCAAGAATCTAGATCATGGCTAAGATCGATGGAAAATGTAAATCGCCCATTGGTTCTTTTGTGTAGTACATCTCGAAAGATGTATATGACTGCATCATGGTGATGTCAGAAGGGCAAGAGGCCAAAAAAATCATCTCAGAGACGCAATGTCTAAAAAAAGATCTTCGCAGCTCAGGATGGGAGACTGGTGGAGTCTTGATTCGCAGAGCGGCGTGGCACAAATTAATATTGGATGCAAAACGGCTCTGAACTAGACATACCTTCAGAAACCCATCTTCTCAGTACGAGTATGATAGCAAGAGTTAAACATATCGGAGCCCACAGTTGACCGTAGCAAGATAAGACGAAAGAGCGTTATGGTTCTCGGAATCATCACATCAATAGCTGCGTGCCCAGCAATCATCGGCACGACTGAGGCCATCCGGCAAGGCCAGCGCCAGAATGCGCGGGAGCAGCATCGCGGACGGAAATCGAACCTTGTTGTGTCTTGCTCAGATCCGTCACGGAAAGCAAGAGATGTAAATGGTGGAACAGTTGTGCTACGAAACAATAAAGTAAGTAGTCTCCTATATCTTTGATAAACTGCACAAACTATTGATGGAAGGCTGACGAAGCGCGCTTTTCTTAGCTCTACGTCACAACTGTGAGCCCTCGTGGCAAGCCTGCGCGCGAAAGGAGATTCGATGAGAACGAAAAAGACCCAAATCGCGTAGATGAACGCGGACATCTTTTCGCGGGTTACTTCTTCCCATATCCCGAAACTCAATGGGGTCGCCGAGGGGATGGGTATGTGTCCACGATTTCAGACGACCCGCCGCAACTGAACTGGATATACGTGGATAAAGACACGTACGAGGTGAAGTACGGACTGCGAGTACAGGCTCAAGGCAATATTGTTGGGCCTTGGAACTGCACGCCAATTGACAAGAGGTTGACATTAGAAGGGTGGGAAGGGTTTACGGTTGTTGAAGAGGAGGAGAATGTATGGGCGCTGTATTTTGATAGGGACGATGATGGACTGGATGAGAAAGTGAAGCCGAGTAAGAGGATTATGGAGATTGAGCTATTAAGGAAAGAAATGAGAGTATCAAAGGAAGAGTTGGATATGGCAGAGCAGGAAGAAGAATTGTGAAAGGGAGGCGATGAAGGGGGGGATAAGAAGGATGGGAAGAGGAATGAAGCGAATTGCGAGAAGAAAGCCCAAGGAAGTGACGAGAAGAAGGCCAAGAGCAAGAAAGAGCAAGGAGAGAAATAAAACGATTGGGCAAAGGAAAGAAGATAGTTAATGAAAGCAATCAACCCACAAGACTTAGTAAAATGAATATTGACGCCAGTTCCTCGCTGTGCGAAGTGTCAAGCATTTATGAAGGCCCCTAACATGATTGGTTGCTGTCTATAGTGACCAGGAAGTCTGTCTTGTGTGTTGAAACTGAATCCAATTGTAGAAGTAGATTGAATTGAATTAATGAAACTATCTAACCTATGGAGCTCTATTTGAATACAAATAGAGTGTTTGCTACGTGAGTTTGCCAACGAGTGTTTGCTCGGTGCATGAGAATTCGCATGCACCATTCTCCGAATCCGGGTCCCACCCCGGGTCCCTATTCAACATTGTGGGCATATCGCTGTGTCTACTCACTGCTAGCACAGCCCCTCTTCGGACTTTTTGGCGGCACGCGTACCTGCCCCTCAGACTTTCATGTCTCAGACCCTGCCGAGCTGGATCGACACTGAAATCCTGATTCCATCCTTAGTCGTGCACGTCAATGCATACCCTGCTATATGTGCCACCCCCGCCATACACTCTTACCTCCACACCACCTTAGCCACACCCCCCTGATCTCCAACTACGCCACGCGCCAGCTATTTGCCTCCTCAAAGTCATGGAGCAGTCCTTTGAATCAAGTTCAGCGCAGAGCTGCAAATAGTATCCTGTATACGGTCTATATGAGGTCATCGACCTCCCACCTCTTTGTATGATAACAGCAAAGGACAACAATCATCGCCCACAATTCGAGAACAGGCACATTACAGATACCATCAACGACTGACGAACAAGGACACATCATGGACTGGGCAAAGCAAAAGTGCTCCTCCTGCTACGATTCCAGCTGACGCTGGATCGAAGACACATATCTTTCTTACTTTGGAGAGAACAGGACATCGTATGGGATTAAAGGTATGTCCCTCTCCATGTTTTTGCCGTAGGGTTGTTGGCAAGGGGCGAGTAAGTGCTGATGGGTCGCATAGAATCTCTGAAGAAGACGGAAGTCGCGGGAGATGAGGATGTGGATGGGATTCAGCGCGGGGTTGGGGGAGCGGTAGGGGACGTATTCTCTCGACTAAGGGGCCTGCGGGAGTGGTGGGAGATGGTGTCGATAAGGGCATTCTGAGGGGCAATGTCTGATGATGTTTGTAATACTCGATTGATAATGAGCAGCATTTTGACAGTTTTAAATATGCTTTAGATTTTCAAATTCATAATTCAATAATTTACATATGTCAACGTAAGATCTTACATGTATAGCGAATGTGCCAAACGCGAATGTGCCAAATTGAGGTGCCCACGCAACCACCTAATTAAACACCTTATTCCTCCACAATAAAAGATGCCCCAGAAAAATGATGAAAGTCAATTAATCCTAGCCCTTTAGGCTATGCAAAGGGATCCTAAGTTACGCCCTCGAGCTGCTGCTAGGATCTATTCTGTAGATCACCGGAAACTTGGTCGCCGCCTACACGGCATGCGCCCACGACGCGATATGGTAGCCAACTCACGGAAATTGAACGACCTAGAGGAATCAGTCCTTATTCAATACATTCTCGACCTAGCTGCTAAAGGATTTCCTCCCCGGCTCTCTATTGTGGGAGATATGGCAAATCGACTTCTCGCGACACGCGACATGCCACGCGTTAGGACGCGTTGGGATTCCAACTTTGTTAATCGCCGCCCAGAGCTCCGGACGCGTTTCCAGCGGAAGTACGACTACCAGAGGGCTAAATGCGAAGATCCAGTGATTATTTATGGCTGGTTTAAGCTTGTGCGCAACACAATTGCAAAGTACGGTATCTAGGATGTAGATATCTATAACTTTGACGAGACTGGGTTTATAATGGGCGTTATCTCAACTGCAATGGTTGTAACAAGCTCAGATGGGCGTACAAAGGCAAAAAAGGTACAGCCTGGCAATCGGGAATGCGTTATAGTAATCTAGGGTGTTAATTCCGAAGGCTGGGCAGTGCCGCCGTTCATCATTGTTGTAGGGAAAAATCACCTCGCATCTTAGTACTAAAATAGCGGATTTCCACTTAACTAGGTAATCGCTGTTACTAAGAATGGTTAGACAACAAATGAGAAAGGCATGGATTAGATTTAGCATTTTAAGAAGTATACTAGGCCCCGAACTATAGGTGGTTATCGCTTGTTAATCCTCGACGGCCACGAGAGCCACCACTTAGATGAGTTTAAGGAATACTGCAAGGAAAACAACATCATCACCCTCTGCATGCCTCCTCATTCCTCTCACATCCTTTAGCCACTTAATGTTAGGTGTTTTAGCCCGTTAAAAAAGGCATACGGTTAACAAATCGAAGATATGATGCGGGCTCACATCACCCACATTACTAAGGACGACTTCTTTCCTGCCTTCCGCGTTGCATTTTTTACTGCAATGATAGAAAATAACATTTAAGGAGGTTTCCGAGGCACTGGACTTCTTCCATTCGACCCTAAGAGTGTGATATCTAGGCTTGATCTTAAGTTAAAGACGCTAACGCCGCTAAACTCCCGCCCTAGTACCGCCTAACCTTAGGTTTCCTAGACACCTAACAACCTAACTAAAGCCTTGTCACAGACTACTTTTATTAAGAATCGAATTGCCCATCATCAAAATAGCTCCCTAACCTCGATTTACGAAGCTGTTGACTAGTTTGCAAAGGGTGCGTCGAAAATGATGCATTAGTTAGCATTGTTAAAAGCAGAGAACTAGATCCTTTAGCAAGGAATGGAGGAGCTTAGCAAACGCCGGAGGGCTAAAAAATCACGTCTACAGCAAGGAAGATCACTTAGTCAATAGGAAGCACAAGATTTGCAAGACGAGAGGGACCTTGCGCAGCAGCTAAAGCAGGAAACGCAGGCAAGTAGTGGTCGGAAGCCAAGGGAAGAAACGCGTGCGCGGCGCTGTGGTAACTGCGGTGAGACTAGACACAACGCGCGCACCTGTCAGATTGTAATAGAGACGTCTAAGGAAGAGGATTCTGAGTAGTTTTAATTGATTTTTGGTGTTTTGGTGGAATTGTCACGATGTTTGTTGTTTAGGCACCTTAATTTGGCACATTCGCTTGTTTGGCACATTCGCTATACATGTACGTTACCTATTTTGAATAGATCTCGTTTGATCAAGTATCCCTCCCCAGAGACTATGAGAATAGCATATTCCCCCCGCTCTCTACATCTACTGCTTCGGCGCTCCTGGAATCTTTATTGTTACCGATGTCCCTCTCTCCTTTGTCGTCTGTATATTGATCTCAATTCTATTCGCATTTATTTTCCACCGCACGGCTTGCATTCACCCCTTTTGCTTCTCGATCCGCATCTTCGTCACCAAGCGCATCCATATCCTCTCCAAAGACGGCATCTGGATCTTCGACGAGCTCGTCAAGGAGTTCGGGGTCGGCATGCTGGTTCTTCGCTGTCGTTGCGTCGCTGGCATCTGGTGTAGATTTGTGTACTTTCCGTTTGATGTCTTTGGCTGGCTTTGCTGCATCGTCTGTGGCACGAGCAGGCTTGCTTGCCTTTTCGCTCGCTGTTGAAACGCCATTGCCATGTTGACTGGGTGTATCGTGCTCCTCGTCTGTGACATCGTCATTTTCCTCTTCGCCATGCCCATAATAATGGTCGTCCCCTTCGGCATCATGAGTTTCGTGTTCTTTATCCCATCCACTACCTGCTTCGTCTTCTTGGTTCCCTTCGTCGCTGTTCTCTTGCTCGTGTTATTCATGATAATCATCCCCGTTTTCGTCATCTTCATAGTCTCTACCTTCATGTTCTTCTTCATTGTGGTCAGATGCAGCCTCATCTTCATGCTCTGGTCCTTGTTCCGGTTCAGGAGGAGCGGGCTTTGCCTTCTTCTTCACTGTCTTTGGCACTTCTCCCGAGTCGAGATCGGGCGTCTTGAACTTCGGCTTTGCCTTCTCCGCATGACGTTGGAGTTGCTCCGGCTCTACACCCTTTCCACCTGCGTCAGCCTGTGGTCTAGGCACTCGTTCCTTGGTCTTCTTGACGCCATTTTCAAGATCATTAACCTGATCTTGCTTTTCATCCCCCACATCGGCAGTCTGAGGAGATTTTTTGACCTTCTTAATTACCGGTTTCGCTGCGTCTCCCTGATTCACTCTGTTCCGGCGTATCCAAGCCAATGCTGAACTCCGAGCCATGTTCTTAACGGAAGTGTAAATAAAGCAAACACTAGGAAATCAGTGCTTCGGGTTCCTCCAAAAGCGAAAAGCATAAAATGGTAATCTGTTATTGGGTACTATCTAGGAAACTGATCAAAAGCACAGTGCGATTGGAACGTATATTGAATCATCCTACAAGCTATATTATGCAATCACGATAAATATCAGCTCTGTTTAAGACCATGATGTGCATCTGGCGGCGCCACTAACGTAGTCATCGAGTCCAATTTCATGGAATCATGCCGAGAGATTGAGAAGTGTTACAAGTAGAGCATACGCAGTAGAAAGATGAAAATGAAAGTGATTAATTAACTAACTATGATATGGACCATCCTTCTCTTGATATAGGTGGCCGTGACAAAGGCTCAAAGAGCCGATGGAAAGATGCATGGAATCATCCATGCAGAACGTGAAGATTCTCCAAAGTGAGAATCCCCGGGTGCCTACAGGCACCAACCTCTTTATCCAACACTCCCCCGCATACTCGGATGCCACCCATGCCACCCTCACCAGCTACATGAAATCTCTGCGTCGTAGAATATATAGATACATAGTATAATAACTGTATCAAATATACTTACGCAACAATGGTTCAAATTACAGATTCCTTTGAGACGATGGCTAAAGCCCCTGAGGCGATTACTCGGTTTTTGCTCAATGCTGGACAATCATACAAAGTGTATAAAGGCGACAGCAAACGGTATATCCTAATTTGCAAAGACAAGGACTGTGGCTTTAAAATAAGAGCGTCTTATTTAAAGAAGCATGAAGCTGCAGTAATTACGATACTTAAGCCTCATACCTGTAGCCCAATTGTCCATTTTGAGAACCCGCACGCAAGTGCAGTCTCATATCTGTTAGACCGTCACTAAGCGTCAGTTATCGACAATAAGGCAATTACACTAGGTAATTAATTAACCCTCTATATATAATAACTACTAATAATTTATAGGCCAGCTTTAATCAAACGAGCGTCTACTTTATGGTGGCAATATTAGCTACCGACAGGCCCACCGGCTTCGCGAGCAACTTATTGATGAGTTAGAGGGCTCTAAAATCAATAGCTTTGCCTTAATTCCAGACTTGCTTAACCGCATGCAAGCTTTATTAGGAAAGCAGGTTGAGGATCACGCAGCTAAGCTTGTTATAAAGGATACAGGCGAATTCCAAGCTCTTGCAATTGCACCAGCCCCGTGCTGGTCTGCTGCAACAGCTTTACGGCCGTATACAGGCCTTAATGGAACGCATACAAAATCAAGGTTCTGGATGATGCTCTTAATTGCAACCGGAATCGATGCAAATGGGCAAATTCTCATTTTAGCGTGGGCTCTCGTACTAAGTGAGAATACTAAGTGGTGGACGTGGTTTTGCAAATTCTTATATGAGTGGTTTCCATCATTACAGTCCGAAAATCACGTCTTTGTGAGTGATAGAGAGAAGGGAATTTTTGAAGGCTTAAATACAGCTTTCCCCGATTCTTATTAAGCAATGTGTTGTCAGCATTTAGCTGATAATGTACAGTTAAGATATGGAATTATAGCTCGAGGCCAGTTTTGGAAAATGGCCCGGGCAAGAACGGAGCCATGTTATAAAGCGGCTTTAAATGAGCTACAAGCTTTATCACCCACCGCTGTTGAATATTTATCAACTATAGATGTTAAGCGGTGGGCTTAGTATGCGTTTCCATACCCTCGATATGGGCATGATACGTTAAATATCTCAGAATCATTAAACAGCGTCTTACGGCTAATATGCCTATTACCTCCTATTCATATGATAGATGCTATATGGACGTATATTATGGAGACTCGCTATGAACGACGGCACCGACCACAACGTGGAGTATTAGCAAATACTCCACTTTCTCACTTTAAAGAACGGGTGAAAGCATTAGCCCAGTATCGAGTATATACCTCTAGCAATGGTATATATTAAGTAAGAGTGCCACGGGGGCTTAAATACATTGTCAATTTAGATCCGGAGGCTGCAACATGCGAGTGTACTCAATTAGGTGAGTATCAAAATCCATGTAAGCACGCAATTATTACTTGTATGCATGCAAATGAGGACCCGTTACTCTACTTTGCAGAAGAGTATACAATAGAGACTTACTAGGCTACGTACGCAGAGCCGTTATATCCTCTTAGTATTAAGGGCCTTACACCGGATTTAAATGTTAAACCTCCTATCCTTGTTAAACAGCGAGGACGGCCAAAGACAAAGTGTATTAGAAAGGGACAATACGCTCGTAAGAAGCTTCGATGTGGCAATTGTGGCTAACTAGCTACTCATAATTCACGTTCTTGCTAGGCCCAACTAGCTAATATTGAGGGCAAGGAACCAGAATCTGTCAAGACAAATCTTAATGTCTTACAGTACCGAAGACAGAGAATGAGAACTCGCCGTAGGGACGAGCAATTTGATCGAGAGATGGAGGAATTAGACTAGGAAATTAAGGTCTTACAGGGCCAAACAGAGGAAGTTCCTAGTCCACATCGAGAATTCTCACCTAAGCGTTTAAATTCCTACGTGGAACCATTGGATATTGATCTAGACTAGAGTTCCTTAGATAGGGAGGATTAAGAGGATCCATTCTGCAGCTCGTTAGAAAGTGACGAGGACATGTGAATAGGTATATAAAGCCTTTAGGGACAGCCGTCAATTTAGGTGGCATCTAGGTGGCATCTTAGTCATTTTTCATAATTTAGGTGGCACGCCAGTCATTTCTCATAATTTAGGTGGCATCCTAGTCATTTACCGTTATTATATTCATTTTCGTTAATAGCAATAGTATGGAGGTTATAGGACAAAACTTAGTGGTGGTTGGAGGAAAATCAATGATTAATATAAATGAAACTATGTAGGCTAAGATATATAAACTAGTTTTTCTAAACAGTTATATGAGTCGTCTTAAGCTTCCTTCACATTTGTGGACGCTTAAGCCGACTTCTCCCACTCCTTAGTTACTTTCGCTTCCAAAACTCTGTGGTTAACGATGCTTGTCCTTAACCTCGTCAATCTAAGTCTTCTGTCTTTAGCACATTTCACCTCTACTATAGCTTCTTTAATAAAGTCGTTAATTTCTTTTAGCGCTCTACTTACAAATACCCCCTCGTTAGCGAAGTACTTCTAAACTAAGGTCTTCTGCCATGTTTATTAGCGAGAACCCCTTAACAGTGAAGTTGGGCGCTTACGCTTATATTCTCCTAAGGACACCGCTCTAGGGCTTAAACTTTCCTTAACGATGACGCTTTCCATTAGATGCTTATCATCTAACACGATATGTTAGATTGAATAAGGTATATTAATGACAACATACCATTAGTTAAGAGACATGCAGCTCTAGAACCTTAGTAGGCATTAAGGATACCGTTGCCATCATCCTTAGTTTAACTACGTGATATGTCTAAAATAACCACTAGCTTGCAGGATTCTAACTTCTTAATTACTAAAGGCTCTGCACTACTGTAACCTAGGTTAGCTATGAGATCATCACTCTCGTCGCCACTTGTTTAACTATTTAGTATCTCTAAAACTAGCTTGCAGTATTCTACTAGGCAAATCACTAAAGGCTCCACACTGCTAAAATCTAGCTTAGCTGCAAGACTAACACTGTCATCGCTACTATTTTAACAGCTGAGGATTTCGAAAGTCGTGCTCAACTTACACAATTGTGTCTAGTAAGTCATTAGAGGCTCTATGGACCTTCCCACTCAACATTTCACAGTTGTTGCGCTAACTCGCTGTACTCTCATCTTAAGGATGCTCTCCCACTTCTAAAGAAGATGCGTTACACGCTCATTTAATTTAAACTCATCCCCCTTTAGAATCTCTTTCTGCCTCTTAATAGCTAAGAGTAACTTATCTATCTTAGTGCTTTAGATATCTTCGCGTGAGGGGCTTTTAAGATGTTTAAGTTAGTATAGCAAAGACGACATTTTACTCATTTAGCATTCTTTTCGCCTAGTTTTAGTAAGAAGGCCTTTGTAAAGCTTCTGTCGTAAATTAAGAAGTGAATACTAGCGAATAGTCAGCTTACATTAATACAACAATGGAGCAAGTTAGTCATACCTAAGTCTTGTGTGGCATACTATTAACACGACCTACCTTATGCGCGAGCTTAAGAGCGATTGCTTTAACTAGCTCATGACGTAGCTTAATGATAGCAACTAGAATGTCTTCCATCTTCTTTATAGTAAGTGCTAGTTTAGAGAGCTCTTTAAAACTAAGCTAGTCTACCTTTAAACACTAATCGTTGCTCTATGATGCTATCACATCTTAACCCATAGGCATGGTTTATGGAAACAATCCATCGTAGTTTAAATTAAGGCTGTTTAGGTTAAAGCACTCTAGATTAATCCACCTAGAGAATTCGTCATCTAACATAATCTCCCTACTAACTTAACTTTCACAGTCCTTTAAAGTTTAGATTAACGAGGCCATGCTAATCTTGTGTTCGTTTCGTACTTGTTGCAGACTTGAATGAATATAGATGGAAGAATTCTTTGCTCGTTAGGAGTGGATGGGGGAGCCTTCTTATAGAGCTCCTTTAGGCAGAATGACTTAGATTTCTAATCACATCATCTGCGCGATCCGTGCTAGTCTTCTAGGTAGTGCTGTTTTAGCAAGCTTAAGCTGCTAATTATATTACAGAGACATGGTTCAGTAGGAACCCACTAGGCTAATGAGATGCAGAACCCCCTTAGCCTAGTCATTCCTCACCTATGCTAGTGAGATAGCTAAGATGAAGCCGCGTTTGCAGTAGAAATTAGGGGTAACTCTTAAGAACGCTTATGTCTTAACAAGATGGGAGGTTCCTTCCACTCCTTAAATTATGTGCTATAGTTTTTAGCATCTACGATGTAAAGCTGTCTTTTAAGGCATCATATCCATTAGGACTACTAACTCTAAGAGGAATGAATAGGACACATAGTTTAGGGTAAAGCATCTTACCACTATGTCTAGACCTCTCTAACATTTAGCTTCTATACGCAGTGCTTGCCATGTTAGCTAGTTACATTACGAGGCCTTCTACACTTCTTCCCGCTCTTATTAGTGTAGAAATAGACATAAAAAGGTCGTTAAGGGTGTTAGGTTAGAGAGGCGCAACATTAAGCTGCATAGGAGATGCAAATATAAAGGTATTAAATTAAAATCAGCTAAGATGGTTGTGATCTAACTTAATAACTAGGGCTGTTCCCTACTAGTAGTCCCTCATTTACAGTTAGGCGATGTATTTACACTAGAATCTCTACCTTAGCGAGGGATGAACACCCTATAAATCACATGTTCTAAACTCTCAATTATAGCTTTTAACTGCTAACATTCTTAAGAGAGAGCATAATTTAAGTTCGTTAAGCTCTAGCATTGTTAAGTGTAAGCCGTCCACCCTTTAACGCTCTCCTAGACTTAGGACTACAGTCGCTAGGTCTTTTGTTTCTCACGTGTAAGCTTAGCTCGCTTAGCTAAGAGTTTCTACTTAGCGGCATTTGCCTAATTCTACTAGTCGTAAGCGTCTACAACATTAATGCTTCTCATTGTTAGCGTTCGCATACCATCGTCCATCGCTATATCATCCACTATCATTATTCTTATGCTATCGCTAAGAGTAAGAGAATTTCCTTCCTACAACACTGTTAGAAATTGTCTAGTAAGTTAAATAGGTTGCCTTACTAAAGTCATACTACCTAGATGCACACGCCTTAATAGGTTTTAAATTTTAGAATGTAGGTGTACGTAAAAAATAAAGCTTTGTTTCACAAGTGTTGTTTTTACTAAAGAAGGGGCTTTAATATATACTTAGCCATTGCAGTAGATGGGTAGACTAGTGAGGTAGAACCCATTAACATAATGATGCCCATTAGAAATCCGTACGAGACCACCTCTGCGCAATTAATGATGCGTGGAATTAATAGAAGTAAAACAAGGTAAGGATATGATATAAATAGCACCTTAAAGATGGTTGACTATCCTATTACTGTTGTGCTATTACTCATAGATACATCATTAGAGAGTAATCAAAACTAAGATAGCGAACGAAAGGCATGAAGAATCTTTATAAGAGGTTAGTTCTCTTACTAACTTATAATCTAGACTAATAATGTATATCATCATTTAGATTTAGAGAGATTAGTTTAAGGATGAAAGGGTAAGGATTTAATGAAAATCTAGCTATATATAGCACTAACTATTATTAAAACTTTCTTCCCATTAAGATACCTCGCCTCTATAATACACTAAAGTGTCTCCTTTCCTGCATAGCCATGTTAGGGTAGCCTCTAAAAGACTAGATTCTCTTACGCTTCCAGTCTATGTTAAGTACTAAAAGACGTAGTCTATGTAATTAGTTTAAAGCAACAAAGATAGTGGTTAGGAAGGTAGCTAAGGGGGGCTTATTTGCTATTAAGAGAGAGATTATAGTTAATAGACACGTTAGAAGAGAGAACTATTTTCATAGGATAGACTAGAGCCCTAAGAGCCCGCAGCCTTAGGGGCACACTAGTATATTATATATTAGCGGGCTACGTAGCACTATTTTAGCGATTAATTAACTACAAATCATACCTAAACGTCCTCTTATACAGATCCTATTAAAATATTTATGTTAAAGTATTTGCTGTTGTTAGCTTGTCCTAACTTATAACCGTGAGTATATATCACTACGTCGCTATAGGGTGGATGACCCCCCATAGCTTAAGCTCTACATTTTTAGTCATCTCCTCACCCCTCCTATGACACTATGTAGTTAATCATCGCCATTAAGTAGAGCACCTGTTAGCTAAGCTATCTTATCATCTAAATCCGTTATGAATGCGATGGCATAGCACCTAGCTATAAAGCTATCTTAACCATCCATTCTATCCATTCCATCTTAACTATAATGCGGTAGACTACTAGCGACTTTACACCTCTACCCGCCCATTCTTTTACCTTAAAAACAATACTAAGATTCCTATTGTTAACGTGCAGACTTAGCTTAAAAGGAGGTAGGATGTTCTTCATATGCATTATCTGTAAATTACTATAGCTTGCTATCCTCACGTCTAGTAGCTACGTGTCTGTTAAGATGACACGGGGTTCGTACTTAAATATGCGAATCGACTACATCACATCACTTTAACTCTACCTCCTTAGCCGTTAATGTAGTATCCTTCTATCATTTTCTTCATTAGAAAAAACATAAAGACTAAGGCCTTATAAGCTTTATACCTACACAATGAGATATCTAATCGTTAAAAATTTAGCATTGCAAACATATGTGTTAATTTAACTATAGAGAATGAGGAGCATCTAGTCTTACTCGTGGAATGTTATCCTAACTATACACATATAAAGCTAAAAGGAGGTATAGAAACCTACTATAACACTAGCAGCTATTTAGTCACTTAGCTAAATGTTAATAACGGCGGAGCAAAGTGTTAAGAATTAATCGACTATGTCTAAGCAAGGTTACTATCATTATTTATTAACGTCTTATGCCTGTTTACATATGACTATAGCAGTCTTAATGCTATAGCAGAGAGGCTAATTAGTTAGGTAAGTATTAGAATCGCATTAACCTTACTACGTGCCACCCGCCCTTAATTGCTTATAGTCTTAAACATTTCTAGTAGTGACTTTAATTTAGAGGTTCTACGTTTTTAATTAAGAGTCCTATCTCACACTAGGTTCTCTAAATCCTTCTCATCTCTAAAAGTGATTAACGTGCTTAGAACAAGTCGTTGTTTACCTCCTAAACACTTTAGCGCTCTTAGATAAGTGTTAAACGAAGAAATCTAAATGCAACGTGTTAAACGAGTAAATACGCACACCCTATTCTCTATAGTGCATATAGTAGCATTCTTTAACCTAGCCTTACACAAGTTCGCTATGTCACTACTAGGCACTTTTAATTTCATTAGCAGCTTGTAAGAGGATTTTCTAGTTTCGCCTAGCTTTCTACATTACCTAAGATCTTTCATAGACGTGTGTGCTAAGAACAAGGTGCCTAACTAGACCGCGTTTAAATATATTACTTTAGTAGTTATTATAGATGCTTTCCTACTAGACATGCACAGTTAGTAGTGCTCTCATTAAGGGATCGCTAATATACTAACATAAAATAGTGTTTAACCCTTTAGACGTCTTTCGTACTCTCTACTAAGAAGCCTATTTAGTTAGTATCTAAGAGTTTTTAGACTCACAGCAGCTCTCTAGCGACCTAGTATGTGTAGATATTAAAAAGCACATAATCTCCATGTTCTCTCTTATGAAGCATAGCACCTAGTTAGCTTCTGCCCTTCGTTAACAGGACTTAGAGCGCAATAGCGATTACTAGAAACTATTAAAGCTAACCCTTAGCTACCTTAGTTATCTTTAAAGGACCTAGGAACATCTTATAAAGTGTAGCCACACTATCTACGACCTCTATGTTTGCATCTTTAGTACGCTAACAAAAGGATTAGAATACCATTACAACCTTAGCTCATGTCTAATTTGTCTAGCAAGAGTCACTTTCTAGGCTTGACTCGTACCGCTAACATGCTGCATAAGGCTCTTAAGTATAGATAAGGGTAGGTCTAAGGCTGTAGTGTTAATAGGATTTATGTAGAAACTACAATAGATGCTAAATCTAGAGTATCTAGTATAGTAGCATTTTGACTTTTCTATAGGCATAAGCTTAGGTGGTGTAGTGAATTTAAGACTGTTTATAAAGTACTAGACACCTAATTAATGCCTAGTTTTCTTCTTTAAGTTTATAAGGCGCATCTTTGCATTAAAGAAAGGAGTCTAACGTTCTATCTGTTTAAGGATTATGCGCAGCTTTGCGTATTTCTTTATAGACGAACACTATAAGGTAGTGATTTTAGAAAAGTTTCTTAAGGAAGCGTTAGGGACGAAAGCTCTACTATGGCTTCTCATGAGCGATTTCAGCACGTGGCACGGCTGAGTAGGAAGCTAGAGTATAGGTCTTGCGAGTAGAGCGAGCATCTTAAATTTAGAGCTTCTATAAATTCTAGTTAATGAGTAGGCACTTGCGTGCAAGAGCATGAAGGGAAGTAGGGTTGATCTCTATGACAAGGGCATTCTACATCTTGCTATTAACTTTATAACGTAAATCATTAATGAGGGTTTCTTCATTAATATCCAACTCTATAGTGAGACGTTGGAATTCAGCCTAAAAGGTAGTAAAGGTCTCCTTGTTTTAATATAGCTTTCTATAGGCTTGTCTTGTAGTGTACTTCCTATTAGGGTTACTAAACACCTTATCTAGGACTTTAAAGATCTCATCTGCAGTCTTGAATTTGTTTACAGCAGTAGGGCGAAGACGTGGATTAATGTGGAGTGCAGCTATGCCTACTACTCTGCTTTAAATGTATCTAATTTGCAAGGCCTAAGTAGGAAAGTGGTCGTGATTTGCCTTAAGCTTAGACTGCATCTTTGTAATCTAATCATCATAAGTAGGCTCCTTTCCGTCTATAAGAATAGGAGGGTCTAGCAACTTAGTAGACTTAGTCTTACTACTAGTATTCATAGAGACTTAAGAGTTTAGAGTTCCTACATAGGTTTGCTGCTAAAGGTATTTAATGACAGCAGCTTGCTTCTTATGAGTCTTCTTGTCGTCCTAAATAACTTCCTACAACTGTTCAATTCCGTCTTGTAATTCATGGATCTAAGTATCTTGTGCCTAAATCTATGCATTCATTTCTTTACTCTAAGCAAGGACGTGGTTGTAGAGCTCAGCTAATTAGGTATAGTCTTCTATGACTTACTTTTAGACCTTAAGGGCGGCTTTCTTCTACTGCTTAGTCTAGTTCTCAATCTTTGTAAGATCGTTCAATTCCTAAATTCGAAGAGTAGGAGTAGTCTGTTTAAGTAGGGTTTCTCTTCTGTTAGTTTGCTCCTAGGCCTCCTAGGCATTTCCTAGGCTAGGCTTAACAAATCCCTAGAAGTCTTCTTCATCTTTAGGACTACCACTGTAGGCATTAGCTCTCTCTTAAGCGTCACGAGCCATCTTTGCTTCTTGTGAGCAGTAGCTGTATCTATTAATTCTCTATTCGTATTCGTAGTTGTTAATTCCTTAACTTTAGGATCTAGACGCGTATCTCCACAGGCCCTATGGCGCACTTTACTAACTGCTAGAGCCACCTCGCTAGGCGCACTACCCACACAGTTGTTCCACCACTAGGTGCCTAAATGTTAAGGGAGTGGTGTGAAAGGTCTAGATGCAGCTAAATGGCATGTATGTAGGTGAATAGAGGTTGTCTATCGTGATCTATTGTTGTTTTAAAGGTGGTTCTGTTCTTGTATCTTAAATCTGAATTCGTGGGTGTTTCTTCTTCTGTTTGTTCTTTTAAGATCTGTATATCAATCTATTCTGTATTCTATTCTTGTTTTCTTCATGTGCTCTAGGGCTTCCGTGCCTTTAAGCCTATTCTGTCTTTCTGTTTAAGTTTCGTATTCTAAGGTTAGTATCTTGATCTATATCTTCGTGTTCTGAATTCGTTTAGTTGTGTTTAAGTTCTTGTTCTATTTAAGTTCTATATCACTAATGAAAGTGATAATGGGTTTAAGGATGAGATTGAATCTTATGTCACGGTCACGTAGTGCAAGTCTAACTGTCCTAGGTTCTTTAAACTAAAACATCTTAGCTCCTTTAGCACCTTTTAAGATAGAGGCTTAAAATATAATAATCCTATACAACTAGGCTTACGTAAGGTTTAAAGAATTTAGAAAGATAGCGCGTACGACTTAGTTATTTCCATTAGTAATGGGTTTAAGTAGAAACTTATGTCACTAATCGCATTAAATGTTTAAAATCTCTTCTAAGATGGGGCTTTAGCTCACCTCTATTAGGCTTTAATAGAGTCATTATCCTTAAATAGCTAGAACAGCTAAGATGATTACTAGCATAGATTAGAAGAAGAAACGAAAACGAAGCACTTCCGTCTAAACCTACCTTTACTAAGCCTAGAACCCACGATCGATGACGTTAATATAATGCAGTCTCTATATAACATGGTTATACATTACGTAGGAGACATAGAAGGTATTGCTAGTGTAACACCTAGCTAGTGCAGCACTAGTGCTTTAAGGTACAGTTCTTATAATGGTAGTATAAGGGCTCTAGTCTAAGTCTAATAGTGAACTAACTAAGCGCCTAATACATTAACTAATGACTAGAGATCCTATCTCTAGTCTCTATAGATTTATATATGTGTTCCTCTATCCTCTAGTCCCACGCTAGAGGTGGAAATCCCTTCGCCCATTGCCCTCTAGTCCTACACTAGTAGTCCACCCCTTACTAAGCGTTCCTCGATTGCCTAAGAACACGTGCCTTACTCCTAGGTCACTAGTCACATGACTAGTGTTCTACTAGAGGTAGAGCTCACCGCCTTACAATTATTCCCCCTCTTAAGGGTTAGCCCTAACCCTAATCTAGCCTATAGTTCTTCTAGCACTGTAGTTGCTAACGTCGTCGTCGTCGCTCATCGTTGTTAACGACACTAGTGGCATTACCGTCGCCCTCTAGGCAACGTTCTTTAGGATTGTTAGTTAATTTTAGGGTTTTTCGCTTAAGCGTAGGTCTAGTAGCGCTAGGCGGCATTTTCTTTGTTTACTAGCTATAGATTCCTTTTCCTTTCTTTAATATTAACAAATCTAGCCTACGCGCATCCACCTAGTTATCCTACACTTAGTAGATTATCGTAAGTATCGCCCTAGTTCTTTATTAACTTTCTTTTATCGTTCTTAAGCTAACTAGTAGATCTAGCTTCTTTATTTACTCACTGTTGCTATTGTCGCGCTTTGTTTAGCGCTCTAATCTTAAGCTAGAGTTCCTTAAATCTACTAGTGTTTCCTTCTACATTCTTTAATTCGTAAGTGATCTTCTTCTTTAACACTAGCCTACTACTAATTAATGTCTTTCCTAAACAGTTTCTTCTTTTCCGTGCGTCATTACCATTAAGAGCTTAGTAGGTCTCTAGTTCCTATTTAGTAGCAGCTGCTAACCTTTCTAGCATTAAACAACATAGCGCCTTGTAAGAAGGCTGTTAGTCCACTAGCTTTAACCCTGCGCCTAACTAAGAATACAAGGTTAACGAAGTCTATCGTCCCTAAGGCCGTGAGCAACGCGACTCTAGTAGCTACCTTAAGAAAGACCGTTAAGACCCCCACATCATCCTAGGGGACTTTTACCACGCTCCTAACTTAATCTTTAAACCGTAAGCGTAACGCTAGCGACACACCTAATAACGCCCTATCTACCTAGCGTCATTGCACTAAGTAGTAGGAGCTAGATCCCTTTAGCATTAAGGATGCCTTTAATAGTGAGGGTAATCCTTCTACCCTAACTCTAAGAAATCCCTATGTGTAGAAGAACGCCTAACGTAAGGGTAATCTTAGTCGTTAGGTTACTCTAGTGTAGGAGGAGCCCGCTACTAAGCCATTGTTAAGCCCTAACTCTAAGGGTGCCTACATGGCTGCTGCACTAGCAGAGCATAACTAGAAGAAGGCTAAGAAGAAGGAGGCTAAGCGTAAGCGCCGCGAGGAGGAGGAGGCTGCTCGTTATGCTAAGCTAGATTCTAAGGTTGAGAACGGTAGAGGTAGCCTAGCTCTAGATGTAGGTAGTGGTCACGTTTAGATGCATGACTGCATTACTGTTCTAGCGTCTACTGCCTATGAACTATACACTAAGTAGGAGAAGATGTGCCTTCATTACGTGAAGGAGATGAACCACTTCCTAGATCTAATCTACCACTAGTTTAATCCTACGTCTCCTATGTGCGTGGATTGTGCCTATAAGGGCAAAGGTTGTAAATTAGTAGGTTCCTTACCTATTTCCTTATTCTAGAGGTCGTACATGCTAACATGCTTTACCTTAAGTCCTTACCCACTTTCGCAGCCTAGTTGCCCATCTTTAGGATGCTATGGATGATGTTATTGCTACGGAGGACGCTAGCACTAAACTAGCTATCGTTACCACGAGGGAGAAAGCTTTAGCTAAGCTCTAAAAGTAGGTAACTCGTGCCGTTAAGCGTCGCCCCCTAAACCCCTCTACCGCTATGACGAAGTTCTTAAAGGATTATAGCACTAGTGATACCTTAGCGATTGCAACTAACATGATGTAAGATGCCCTTACTAGACTTAAGTTAATCCTCTCTTAGGCTTTATCGCGCGCTATCTTAGACATTAACGCTAAGCTTTACAAGGGGTTTAAGGAGCTTCGCGTAGGTCTTGCTTAGTACTAGTCTAATGCTCTGCTAATTCTTAACGTAGGACACTCTAGATAAGAATAGCTAGCCCTTAGAGTAAGTGGCCCATTAGGGTCTAGTACTAATGGAGTTAGCGTAGGTAGAGTTAGCGTAGGTAATCTTCTAGCAGATCCTAATTTTTTAGGAATGGTTTCTAAGGTGTTAGGTTTTGCACATATGCTAGACTTTAAGGCGTCTATAGCCGCGATGTCTCTAGATGATCTTAAGGATGTTCTTACTAGCGCTAATTAGTATGATAAGGTAGCTAAGGAGGCTCCCATTACTACTACGCTAAAGGAGGAGCCTAGGGGTACTAGTAGTTAGCTTCTTAACTTGTTCATTAACGCCGCCCACACTAGGATTCTTTCTAAATAGGTCTTCTTTTCTAGCTAGCTTAATAGATGCCTCTTATTAATACTCATTTGCATTTCGCTAGTAGGGGCCTAGGATGGTTCTTATAATATTCAGCAATGATTTCTTATAAGTCTCTAAAGTCTTCCTCTATAACCCACTAGTCGTCTACTAGGGAATATCCTACCCATTAGACTAGGTACTCATTCCTTAGCTTCTTACCTCGTTAGATGACCCTATAGTCTAAGATTTCTTCTACTTCCCATTCCTTAGTCCCGTCTACTAGTTCTAGTCTTAGTTCCGCTAGCTTCTCGCTAGGCCCTTTATAGTGCCTTTCTAGTATGGAAACGTAGAACATGTTGTAGATTAACTAGTATTAATGGGGTAGCTTAAGCCTATATGCTTATTTCCCTATTTTCTTAAGTATAGGGAAGGGTCCTAACTAGTGGTGTGCTAGCTTCTTACTTAGCTAGTTAGTTTTAATATTCTTTACTAACAACTATACCATTTCTTTAGTAGCATACTAGTTTAGTAGGTGTCTTTTATTATAGTATTTTGCTTACATAGTTTTAGTCTAGGCCTAGTTTTCTTCTAGCTCTTTTCTTAAGTGGATTAATTTGTTTAGCTCTATCTTTAGCAGCTAGTATCTCCCCTCTTAAGGGATCGTCCTTAATTCCCTAATGGGTTTATAAGTTCATACTATAGCAGGCCTAGTTAGGGGACATCTTAATAGATTCATAGTAGGAATTGTTATACGCGAATTCTACAAAGTGCAGTAGTCTAGCCTAGTCGTCCTAGTACTAGTTATAGTAGATTCGTAAGAATCCTTTAATGCCTTAGTTTTAGCATTCTATTTACCTGTTAGTTTAAGGGTAGAAGGCTGTTAAGAGCTTTCTCTAGACTTTAAGGTAGAAATGGAATGTAGACTAAAACTTGCTAGTAAATACGCTTCCTTAGTCTAACACTATGTCGTACGGAATGCCTTAATCTTTAACCTAGTGTTTAAAGAATATTCTTACTAGCTCTAGTGTGTTAATGGTCTTTTTACATAGGATATACTTTACTACTTTAGTGTATCTGTCTACAATTACTAGTATAGAATTAGATGCGCGGTCTTAGCCTAGTTCTATACTAGGGGGAAGGTCTATAATGAAGTCTATACTTATGGATTTAAAAGGTTTCTCTAGTAAGGGTAGCGCTTACATTTCCCTATATAGTTTGTGCTAGACCGTCTTAGTGCGCTAGTACATATCGCAGCCTTTTACATATTCATTTACGTCGTTAGTCATCTTTGCTTAATACTATTTGCGCTAGACGAGCTTTAGTGTCTTCTTAATGCTAAAGTGTCCTACTAGAGGATCGTTATAGTAGATCCTAAGGATCTTTATACGCACCGCTTAGTCTAGTAGGACGTATGCCGCCCCTTAGTAGCGTAGTAGATCCTTTTAGTCTATGCTCTAACTAGTGGGACCCTTAGTCTCCCGTGAGTTAGCCTTCTTATAGATCCCTATAGCTGTCTCGTTAGACAGCTAGAGGCTATATATTAATTAGGTTAAGCTCTCTACTAGAGCCCTATAGGCGTCCTCCCCCCCTACTACATTTACTACTGCTATACGTAGGGTTCCCTAGGCATGCCCTTAGGGGTCATATTCATCCTAGTCCTCCTTAGCTACGTCCTTAACGTGCTTTAAGTCTTTACTCTAGGCCTCTAGCATCTCCCTAGTAGGGTTAAGTAGACTATCCTACCTTAGCTCTATAAGTCTAAGGGGTTTAGCCTTTCTCTAGTAACACTCTAGCATTCTGCTAAGCCTTCTAATTAAGGGCGTGTTCCCTCCTACTATTGCTTACTTAAGCTTATTTTATACCGTTAGTAGCATGATGTTCTACTCACCCTCCTCTAGTTCATAGTCTAGCCGCCTAGAGGGTGCATCTACTAAGTGAGCTTTTCTTAGCTAGTAGGAGATGATGAAGTTATAGGCTAATAGCATTTAGGCCTATTAAGCCTACCGCTAGCTTAAGACTATAGTGTCTATGAAGTATTTTAGGTTGTTATAGTCCATTAATACTTAAATTAGATGTTAGCTCCCTTCTAGGTAGTGACGCTAGTGTTTAAAAGCTTTAACAATCGTAAGTAATTCTCCGTTGTGCGTCTTGTAGTTCCGCTCCGCTAGTTCTATCTTCTTACTATAGAACGCGACTAGTCTCCATTCTAGCTTCCCTTATAGGGCACTAGCCGTGACTAGTTAGGATATTATAGCGGAAATGGTGAAACTAGATGTGTTAGTTTCTAACTAGATTAGTCTCTTAGGGTTAAAGTGAACTAAGACTAGTGCAGTTGTAAAAGCCGTCTTTAGCTTGTTAAAGGCTTCTTACTACTCGTCTCCCTATACAAATGGGCTTGTTTGTTTCCCCTTTACGCTACCCTTTATAAGGCTAGTGAGGGGCTAGACGATCTTAGAGTACTTGTTAATGAACCTTTAATAGAAATTAGTAAAACTAAGGAAGACCTAGACCTCCTAGAATGTAGCTAGCGTAGGCCATTTAGAGATTGCCTTAATATAGTCCTATTCTATAGATATGCCCTTCCTAGATATAGTGTATCTTAGGAAGACTACACACTTTTTGTTAAACTCCCATTTTAAGAGCTTAGTATATAGGTTAGCTGTACGTAGCTAGTCTAATACTAGCTTAACATAGGTGTAGTGTTCCTTAACAGTGCTAGAATAGATTAGGATGTCCTTAAGGTACACGACGTAAATGACGTCTACGAGGCCTACTAGGGTTTTATTTATATATGCCTAGAACGTCGCTAGTGCATTAGCTAGTCTAAATGGCATTACTAAGTATTCCTAGTGCCTATATCTAGTGCGGAACGCCGTCTTCTACTCATCGCTAGGCTTAATCTAGAGGCGATAATACGCGTTCCTTAAGTCTAGCTTTATAAAGATGACGGCGCTACCTAGTCTTTCTAGCATTTTGCTAATGAGGGGTAACGGCGTCTAGTCCTTTAGAGTAACCTTGTTAAGGCCCTAGTAGTTTACACACAACTAGAGGCTCCCATTCTTTTTAAGGATGAAAATCACTAGTGCGCTAGTAAGGCTTGTACTACGTTAGATCTAACCCTTCCGTTCACAATCCTCTAAGTACTTACAAAGGACGGCTAATTCTTTTTTAAATAGGTTGTACACTAGTCCCTATAGGGGATCCTTTACCCTAGTTTCTATAGCGTGGACTCACTGCCTTAGTTTTAGTAGCTCGTCTACTTTCTGCTTAAAGAAAACGTTGCAGTATTCCTAGTACGCTACTAGCACCTCTACGATCTTCGTAAGTGCCCTAATGTAGGGGAAGAAGGCGTACGCGCCTAAGTCCTTATGTCTAAGGTCTAGATCCTTTATAGACACAATAGTGATACGCTAGATATCTATTAGCAACCGCTAGGACTTATCTATCTAGTTAATTTATAGGTTTATAGCCTCTATCTAGTCTATCCCTAATAGGACATTAGTTTTAAGGGACGAGACTAAATAGAACCACTAGAGCCATTAGGCTCCTTACTCGTTATAGTTAGCCATTTAGATTAGCACGATGCTAGCCCTATACACATGGATTTCACAGCCGTTAACAGCGGTTGCCTTAGACAGGGGTTCTGCTATTAAGTCTAGTCCATGTTCTTTTGCAAATAGGGGGTTAATAGTAGAGACTTCTACCCTAGAGTCTACTAGAGCTATGACAAGTGTCTATCTAGTGGGAGTCTAGATCTCTACCTTAATCTCCATTTTCTAAGAGCGTATTTTGCTATAAGGGATTACGACTTTATCCCTTTCAGCTTAAGCCTAGGTTAGGTCTAGTCATAATGGCTATGTGTCGTCCTTTACCATCACCCTTTGAATGGCTATAGCTTTCTTAGGACTCTAGCAGTCCCTAACGTAGTGGCTAGGCTTTCTATAGTTAAAGTAGGTAAGGGGGGTTTCCTTTAAGTCTGTAGGGGCTAGGGGCTTCTAGTGTTTTACTAGTCCTTAGTTCTTGTTGTCCTGTCCGCCCTTTGCAAACCTATAATGTAGCTAGTAGTTAGAGAACCCTAAGCCCTTCCCTTCCTACTCTCCTTTACTCTTATGTAGGGTTGTAGAATTCCTTTCTTTCTCTAGATTAGCCTAGTTAGCCTAGAGGAACGAGCTTATCGTTTTAAGCATTGCGATGGTATTAATGAGGGACTGTTAACTAAGGCATTTTGTTTACATGTAGCTGCTGTTAATTAATTGTTAGCGTACCTCTAGCATGAGCTTAGTAAGAAGGTGATTTGTCCTTTGTGACTTAGTGTATAGGTCTAGTTCCTTCTTAAGTTCCTTAAGGTAGGTAGTGAATTTCTAGATTCCCTACCCTAGCCTCTGCTTTACTACGTTATACGCGATGGCTACGATGCACTAGCGGTTCTCTAAGTCTGTATGTAGGTCCCTTAGGAATGTCTTAAAGTTATAGAAAGCGTATTCGTTAATGCCTATGCCTAACTAGATGCATTTAGCGTCCCATTCTTTCGCTAGTTCGTAGTTAAGGTATTATGCCGCGAAGGTAACCTTCTAGTATTCCATCTAGAACAATGCTAGTTAGTACTAGAAGGTGCCCTAGACTAATGCTAGGAACTCATTAAGCTTATAGAGAGTCTTACCCTTGTAGGTCTTAGGCTCCTTAAATCTCCCTGCCATTCGTAGGACTAGCACTAGAATTAGAGTAGGCACTTCTAACTAGTTTAGTTCTAGGGTGGACTCGTAAGTGTTAGGGGTGCTTAAGCGTATACGCTTTTTACCCCTTTCTTATCTTTTTACGAAAGTCTAGACATTATCTAAGTACAATGCTAGGTCGTCATTGTGCATTTCCTAGTATAGATTAGCAGTCTTGCACATAGCCTTATAGATTGCCTTTTCGTTTGCAAGTTAGGTTTTTATTCTTTATAGGTGGGCGCTAGTGTCTTCTTCCTTAGGCTTGAGGGTGTTTAGGGACATATCCTAAATGACTGTCGCTAGTGCTAAGAGTTAGCCCCCACTACGTGTAGCTAGCCTATGAGGCTAGTCTAGGACTAGCTCTCTACCTTTTTAGGTCATTATAATACTATAGGTTGAAAAGGGTAAGTTGTTAGAATTGTAACACCTAGCTAGTGTAGCACTAGTGTTTTAAGGTATGGTTCTTATAATGGTAGTACAAGGGCTCTAGTCTAAGTCTAGTAGTGAACTAACTAGGCGCCTAATACATTAACTAATGACTAGAGATCCCATCTCTAGTCTCTATGGATTTATATATGTGTTCCTCTGTCCTCTAGTCCCATGCTAGAGGTGGAAATCCCTTCACCCGTCGCCCTCTAGTCCTACACTAGTGGTCTACCCCTTGCTAAGCGTTCCTCGTACTGCCTAAGAACACGTGCCTTACTCCTAGGTCGCTAGTTACGTGACTAGCATTCTGCTAGAGGTAGAGCTCACCGCCTTATAGCTAGAGCCTTCTTAGTAGTATCGTTCTTTTTTAAGCTTAATGGGCCTTTAGTCTACGATGGACCATTTTATATCTACTATAGTTCCATTCTCTTAAGAAGCCCTAACAGTCATGCGCTTATAGCACAGCTTATTAGTAGCTACCCTTATGCGCAATTCTCTAATAATGGGGTATCCCTTAGCTTCATTAGCAATAATGATATCTATAAGCTATGTAGACGTTACGGTAAACTAGTGGCATTCTAAGTCTGCCACTCTTCTAATTAGGCTAACATCCACCTTGTGTTTAATAGGTTGTTCTGTTAAAACATTAGTAGGTTACTGCAACCCATTAGCTAGTTTATAGAATGACAAAAGCTACACGCTAAATTTAAGCAGCTAAATTATAAAAGCATATTTGCACGCTCTTAATAATTCAACTATAGCTGTTAGCTCTAGCATCATAGAGAGATTCTAGTCCATTTAACAAAGAATAGAAAGCGACTTCTAGCTATTTAGACTAGAACGCGAAGTAAGAGGGTTCACCTATAAGACACTAGGCTAGGGGAGGGGGCGAGTGCATAAGCGTAGCTAGTTTTCTACTATAATTTTAAATGAAGTTCATATCTGTCTTTATAAGGTGCCTAGTAAACGATTCCCTTTCCTAGAATTAGATAAGTTTTTAAGGAAAATAGAAAAGAGTCGCAACATAGTCTTAGGCTTTTAGATCCCTAACAGCGTTAGTTATAACCTAGGCTAGAGTGGTAGGCACATGACATAGATGGCTTTATGGATAGTTAAACTAGTCCATCTAGTGGTCCTCTACATTAGGCTAGGCACCACTATTACTAAGGAGATGCGCATTCACTCTTGTAGCTTTGCTAGCTAACTAAGGCAGTTTTGCCTAGCAGCTCTAGGTTCGTTTTAGTTAAGGGGGATGACCTGCTGTCGTTTAGCGTTTAGACTCGCCTCCGCACCATTTAATATAGGGGTGCTTTAGAGGATGGTGACCTAACAGCTGTTGAAACACAAGATGATAATACTTGTGGGTAGCGGTAAATAGAGTTAAGAAAGCATAATTCAATTGAAACTATCTAGACTATGGATCTCTATTTGTATTTAGTACTCCGTTTGCATAATCTCAAACCCTTATGCATTAAGCCTTTTTCCTCCTGTGAAGATTCTCTCATGTTCTACAAATAGAGAGAATCATACGATGCAAACACAGCTATTAGAAGTGAATACCTCTAACAATAGCTTAAAGTATCTACGAGGTCCCCACTTAGTTAAGCCTCTTTAAGGACGCGCTTAAGTAGCTTAGTTGTTTCTTTGTGTCCCTTGCGTTCAAAAGTGAGGGCTTCTTAGGCAGCTTGAAATTTAAGACGCTCCTCGTTGAGCTTAGACTAGCTACTAGCGAGAGCATCCTCGCACTATGAGCGAGCTAACCGTAACTGTTCTACAACATTTATAGCCTTGCGCAATTCTCCCTCTAACTTCTAAGCATAGTCAACCGCTTCTTCTACCCTTTAATAACAATCGCGTAAGATAAGGCATGTGTATCTGTTGTGACAAATCTAACAGCTTGCGACGACTAACTATTAGGAGTTAGCAGGTTTTCTAAGTTAATGTAACGCATAACATTACTATAGGAGCTAACTAATTAAGCATTAAAACTGTTCTAATTACTAAAAACAAGGATTAGTAGTTAAGAGGATAACGAGCAAAGGAGATGGATAGTCTTAGCAGACTAAGATAGTTATGTATATTGTAGGAGTATTCGTGACAGCAGTCCACCATCGTTAACCCCGCTGAAAATTATAGGTGACCATCGTTGCTAGGTGGGGATGTTCGTCATCTAGTAAGCGACAACTTTGCAGATGATAATAGTGAAAGCTCATAAGAACACTAAGTAAAGCAGTTTACCTTTAACAATCTCTAAACTCATGTGAAACAGTTCTTCATTTAAAGATGCGTTACGCACACTAAACACTAAAATATCGCTAAATGCTCTACCTCATTCCCTACTATTAAGAAGTAGGTCTCCTTCTTACCTTTAAGAAATCATACATAACCCATGAAGGATGCCCTATACATCTCCTCCTAACTTAACTCCTAAGAACTAGACCGCTTAAGTAGAGACGGAAAGGTTTCTAGCAGATGACTACAATCGTTAATGAATGAGGCGACTGCATGCTGTTGAGCCTCCGTGGCAAGTGCTAATCTGTACTTAATTGCTATGCTTAGAGGCAGTTATACGTAACACAACAAAACGATACCATTCGACTCTTAGAAATATACTAATCTCTAACTAGATCTTAGCAACAATCTCCTACGAGTGCTTCTTCTTCCTTTATGACGCTGCTAAATGTGTGACAGCCTTTTTGCATAAGAGGCACACGTCCTTAGCTATTTCTTTAAATTTACTAGATGGGAAACTATTAAAGGAGCTAGCCATTAATATAAGACCATTAATATAGGGTCATTAATATAGGGTCATATCTAAGCAATATTAATATAACTAATAGTTAACTCTAAGACTGCATAGGGCACATTAGTTGATGTCTACTAGGTGATGGATGGATGTGTTAAATAGGGACTTAGGCTAGCCCTTAGGCTAGCCCCTAGATTCTCCGTTTTAGAGAAAGGTGCATGAGGATCCTTAGCATCCTTAAAGCAAACATTTGTTAGCAAACAACAAACACTCTCTAACAAACACTCTATTTGTATTAAAATAGAGCTCTATAGGTAGATAGTTTCATTTAATTTAATCACTTTGTCTTTAGATCTAAGTTTAATAGGATGGCCCTTTAACAATTGCTATTTTAGAGACATAACGAGTATAAGAGAGCTTTTAAAAGTGGTTTTCTTTTATAAAACTATCTAAGCTATGAATGTATATTTAAATATGATATAGCGTTTGCATGAGTGTTTAAGAACCCTCATGGATTAATCCATCATCTTAGTAGAATTCTAATATTCTTAGGAGACCGCCGTCACCACCCCTAAATATAGATTCCTTCTAACAAGAAGTTAGTATTGTGAAGCATAGTTCATATCTATCTAGAGTATGGGTGCCACTCTTAATTTAGGTGGCATGAGACGAAGGCTTAATGAGGAGGTAGAGGCGTTATGCAACTTCTTAACTAAACAATTTCTAGTAAACAGCAAGAACTAACTTAAAAACATGTAAATGCCTAGTTAAGCTATAATCGAAGGCACTAAAATGACCTAAAGTTAACACATCCTAGTGTATAATGTTAATTTCGTGGTTCCTATTGTCTTAATGGATTGCTCTTAGCTTACATGGAGAATCTCACGGCTAATACGAATGTAAAAACTCCCTATAGAGATCATTAGGTACATTCTAGCTAAGATTAAGCTGCTCTCTCCCATTTAGAGCGCGACTAAGCATAAAGCTAAGAGTAGGTGGTTCTGCTACCATCGCTTAATTAACAATTGTTATGTTAGCTTCATTATACTTTCTTAAATCTTTAACGACGGTATGTGGCCCTATACCTAAAGGATGTTTAGTACCTAGTATATAGAAAAGTATTAGAGAGATTATACTTATAGGCTGCTCCTATCTAGATCGTTATACTAAATGAAGAGTTTCCACTAATTAAAGAGTTAGTAGCGATTAGAGAGTTAGTACGGATTAGAGATATAGTAGTGATTAAAGAGCTAGTAGCGATTAAAGGATTTGCAAACTAAAAGTTCGTTAGTAATGCTTGCTATAAAAAGGTAACTTATAAGATAGTACCTAACGCTTGTTGTAGTTATGACTAAAGCCCTTATGTAAAGGAGTAAGACTCATGACAACGAAGTTAATAGCTAAAGCTATAGCAAGGCTAGTAAAGGTTGTAGCTAAGTAGATTAGATATGCCTACATAATACAAAACAGAAGATTTATAACTTATTAAAGATTTAAATATTTCTTTCTTTCCTTAATTTTTAGGTTAGGTAACTCTCCCTTTATACAGCCCCTTCTTCTTCTTTATCATCTGTTTTAGAGCTTGCAATGGCTCTTAAAGATCCTACACTATAGATGATTTCACGATTCCATAGATGGTCCTAATGATCTGCCGCCTAATGATGCCTTACCTAATGATGCCTCACCTAATGACCCTCTAGCCTTAAATCTAACCCCTACTCCTCTTCCTACTTAGCTCTAGATCCTATATCTATAAGCCTTGCATCTCGTCACTCTTGCTCTATATAGATGGAATAGAAGAATGTAGAGGACCACTAGGTGGACTAGTTTAACCATCCATAAAGGTAGGCGCGCGGCTAAGTTCCCCTAGTGGGGCTATCTATGTTTTAGTGCCTCTAGTGGCCACCTTAGAGAGTTTATAATAGTAGAGGAAGAAGTCTACATTTCCTTTAAATTAATGTAGCCAACCTTACAAATTATTTAAGGAACGTGGAATGTTAGGTCTATTCGCACTAAGAAATATATTAGGTTTAGGGACCTCTGCGCCTAACCCACTACCACGCTTAAACCCACCTAAGGCTAACAAGCTCGATTATTAGATCTAGCGGCAGAATGGTTTAACCTCTATGCTTAAATTTTCTCGTTAGCGGCTCTAATTAATGAAGTAAGAACTAAGCCTAAGTCTGTCTACTATGGTTAAAGAGCTTACTAAGGAGCTAGGCCATTTGCGTTAAGAGATTCAATTCTTCTAGCAATGTTTTAAGATTCTGCAACGACTAACGTGCTTCATCACTACGCTACGCATATCACTAAGCTGCGCACTTTTCTTAAGTGATACTCTATTTTACAATCCATAGACCACAACAACGACTATAATTAATTAAATCTAATCTAAACTATACACATAAAACAACTCTTCGTCTTTCTAACACGTTCTTGCATTATGACTAGACTTTTTGCAGTTCCTACAGAGCTGTTGACTAGGCTAACCTCTACGTTGCCTACTACTGCTTTTGCGACTTTCTTGCTATATCTGCTCTTCTATATCTTTTTAAATGAGTATATCTTGTGCATCTCTACAGTTAGTGATCCTCTAAGGCATACATGCATTTTTTAGCCCTCCTACGCTTACTTAGTGCTTTATTTACTTTTTGAAGTGAGCGGTTCTTAGCTGTTAAAAGAGTGACTAAGTAAGCAAGTGTCGCTACCCCCTTTGCTAACTGTGTAACAGCATTAAAAATTAGAGTAGGTGAGCTCCCTTAATGGCTAGCAATGTGATTTCTAACAAACTTAGTTTAAGAGATAGCTTCTATTAGATTATAAGGCGTTTAGGAAACCTAGGCATCGTTAATTGCATTAGGTGGTCTAGTAGGCGTTAGGGTCCGTAGTTTAACATCTAGCTTAGAAATAACAGCTTCTAGGTTAAAAGGGACTAAACTAGCTCCTTAGAAACCTCCTTTAATATTGTTTTCTATCATAGCAGTAAATTACTAAAGATTGTTGAAAATGGGATTAGAGCCTACTAGTCATTTAGAATCTAATAGAAGTTGCTGTAGGAGTCCTTTTAAAAGGCATATCGCCTCTAGCTTAGTGGCACAGTTATTATAGCGGTTCGTGAAGCATCGCCCTTAGAGCTCGTCATAATACGAGCATTCGCACCTATTTTAGAGAAGTCATTATATAGGATTAAAAGCCTTTATCACGTAAACATCGTTACAATCCTTAAGGCTTTCGTGACTATAGACCATTTTTATGCAGTCTTAGAGCATATGCCTATCTCTCTTAATTATATAGTTACTTATCCTAACTACCCTAGCGAGCTTTAATTAACTGTAATACTAGCATAGGTAGGACGAATGGTATTTAATCTATACGTGTACTAACAAACCTAGATACTTAGTGGTATTAACTTTCTTAAGTTAGAACAACTTAAGCATGGCTCTCTAACTTACTTAAATATCCTTCTAAGCACTAAGGGAGATGTTAAAATTAGCAAGTATCTTGTTCTTCCTAGCGACCTTTACTTATATCATTAGCAAATTAACAAGTCTACTATACCCGCTAGCTAGACAATATTTCTCATGATATTAGAGCTCTAGGCTTCATCACAATGGAGTTAATGCAGAAGTACGTTAAGGGTGGCAATGCTGTTAGCATTAACAATCTACGTTAATGGCTGTCTAATTTAGACGCGGTAGGATTTCTTTTAGAGACGACGTCCACTCCCTTAGCTAAGAGTCTAATGAAGGTATGTAAAGCTGTAAACTATAGGACATTTCTAACGCGTCTAGCATCCCTTAATATAGCACTAGTTAGAGAAAAAAAATCTTAAAGGCCTTATATCTTTCACCCTAGTCTTAGCGCTTAACTTTTATAAACCATTACATTAATTCTTTAAATGGGAGGAAAGTCATGTTAGTGGTTACTAGTCCATTTTCCTTAAATTAATGCCTTATATTAATTTAGGCAGTTTTCATCTCTGCATCTCTAGCTTGCTAGTAGTACACGCTTAAAAAGTGTAGCCCTTCTAGTAGAACTATTAAACAGTGACATCCTTCTACAATACTTCTAGAACTAGCACCCCTACTAAAGAGCAGCCCCTACTAGCACTAGCACCATTAAGCACTTTTAGTGCTAATGCCATTCCCCTTAACAACTACAACACTTATGGAACTAGTAACACTAAGCCTTCCCCCTAGCGAAAGAGCAGCCCGTCTAGTATAGGTCCCTTCCCTCCCCCTTTCCCTTCCTCCTCTTAGTCTAGGCATGCTAACTAATTAGTCATCCATATGTTTCTAACTTAACTCGCCACCAATTCATGGATTAGTGAAATGCTAAGTTAGCTAGACGATAGCTAAAGGTTACCTAAAGGTCATCCATCATCCCATAGGCCGTTTGGCTCTTCCATCATAGTAATACGGAAGAGAGAAGAGCCGCTGTGAGGCGTATACAGTGTAGGTCATCATGTGATGCGGATTACTTGCTCTAGCCGCTTTTCATGCTAGGTTAGGTGCCCATCTAAGGAACGGTGTGTCGTCCTTCCCTATAGGGCAATAGGGAACTAGGGTGGGGAGAGGTGGTATGCACCGTTGTCCCTTCCCTACTGTTCCATCAATGGCTTAGCAAACCACTAACCTACCCCGCCCCATGCTGCAAAACGCGAACCTGCAATCATGTTACGGCTAAGCAGTTAGCTGCAGATAGCTATGTCACAAGGACTTAGGATCACGTGATGGATATGAGGATATCATGGATAATATGTTATCTAGATATCTAGAGATATCCTTTAGCACGACGCCTCTATATAAGTAGATAGTATTCCCTTAGATAGGAGCTTCGT
>Ga0209512_1000994_pt1 | contig 38702 bp, 36 predicted proteins | sample frozenSSSSmetaG_FD_184142 | JGI IMG/M metagenome (GOLD analysis project Ga0209512, IMG submission 184142) | Glacier valley bacterial and archeal communities from Borup Fiord, Nunavut, Canada, to study Microbial Dark Matter (Phase II) -... | ecosystem: Environmental > Aquatic > Freshwater > Ice >...
AACAACTCTTCCAATTTCTTCAAGCGTTCTTCCATTGCCTCCAGCTTTTGAACTTGCGCAATAGTGGTCTTTGTTCTAGCTCACTCAAGACGCAGAGTCCTCTAACGAGAGACTCTGCGGGAGGGAAAAATGCGCTACCACGACATCAATAGAATGCGTAGTGTTATAGCTTAAAACCAAAGCGTCCTCTTGGTCTGCTGTCGTTTTTAAAGGAACTTGTGCAAACCCTTTCAAGGAAAGGAAAAACATCAGTAGGAATAAATATCTTGTGTACATTGTTTTTATTTTTTCAACAACAACTCTTCCAATTTCTTCAAGCGTTCTTCCATTGCCTCCAGCTTTTGAACTTGCGCAATAGTGGTCTTTGTTCTAGCTCACTCAAGACGCAGAGTCCTCTAACGAGAGACTCTGCGGGAGGGAAGAGTTTTTCGTCAGAGGACTCTGCGACTTGACAAACTATTTTATCTTCGTAACAATTTCGCCATTACTATTTGACTTACATAGTAAATAACCCTTGTTGCTCCAAAATACAGTATCCTTTGTATCAAACAAGCCATGAGCCCAATAAACATTTTTATATAAAACGCCGCCTATTACCCTAGAAGCAAACATCCCATCAGCATAGGAAGTCGTAAATTCATCAATATCCCAAAGCAGACTCGTTCCTAATAATTTGTAAGAAGAATTTGCAATGACTGAAATGCCTTGTGGTACAAAAGACTTGTGTACCCCTAAAAACTTATGCTCATAATACCCGCGTTGTTGGTAAGTGTTCCCTCCATTTTTATAATCTGTTATAAATTCTTGGTAGACTACAGGCTGTATAATAGCAGAATCTTTATAGCCCAAACTACTTTCCCATACTGCGGTATCGCCTGCATGAACAGTATTGATAAAATCTTTTTGCTCTTGTGTTAAATAAAAATGCACATCCCGATTGTCTTTATAAGGATTACATGATGTAATCAGTCCAACAAAACAGACTACATTCATTAAAAGTACTACTCTCATATTATTTATGGTAAATCAACACGTTCATATTCTTTTATTATAGTCCCTGTTTCAGTTTTATACACATACTTTACTAATCCATGCATCTTGCTCCAATAAGCATATACAAGAGTTGAAGGATCATTATGTTCTCCTCCAATTTCTAAATCATACAAAGTCTTATTAGATATAGCCAAAACAAGCGTATTATTAAAAGCATTGCCTGGAAACGAAGAATAGATAGGATCACTATTTTCTACAAGCATACTACGCCATACTCCATTCATCCAAAAACCAGATGCTTCTAAAGTATATCCACTAAATTTATTTAACCCAGAAGTTGAGTGTACCTCAAAATTTTGCTCGATGTGTTCATAGTAATACCTGCTACAGCAATCTTTGCTATCAACACAAGAACCTTGATCAAAAGGCAATGTCGTTTGGTTCGTTAAATAAATGGTATCTTTTTCTCCTGTCGATACACATTGAAATATCCAACGTGTGCCTTTAGGAAAACCTAATAATGCCTTTCTTGCCTCGAGGGTAATATATTTTTCAGTGCGTTCATTGACACCCTCGCATTTAGGTTTACAAGATGTAACTAGCACTCCAATACAAACAACTCCTATCAAAAATACTACTCTCATATTATTAAAATTAAAAAAACACAACAGCATAGAATCGAATACAAAAACAATTTCCTGTAAGCACATGACGAATCACTACCTACAGGAAATTTCAAATCACTTCTCTCTTTTATTTCTTCATTAAAATCTCATTCGTATCAAACGATTCGACAACGGTGCCTTGAGCATTTTTAATAGACATCGATGTCCAACGAATACGTGCACGTTGAGCAGATAAACTATTGAGCACCATAAATGAAAAATTAGCTTTTCCTGAAAACCAGTTCAATTGATCTCCTTGTAGCACATACTGTGCGGGAGTCGCACCATTTAAATAGTTTTTAGTAATGCTAATGGCAAAGTCAGCTCCTGTTCGTTTAATGAATACTGTACCCGAATATGATATCTTCGTATCATAAGGAGGCACTGAACCTCCTCCATTTCCATATTGTATAGACGTAAAGTTTGTACCCAAATTCGCATGGAGTATCTTCGAAAGATCACCAGTGGGATAAGCTGTAAATGAAAAAGGAATATTCGTACCAGAGAGATCACTATTCAACGCTTCATATTCTAGGGTCATTTCAAAATCACCGTCTAAACCGCCTTTTGCCCATGCCAGCGTAAACTGTTGTGTGGCATGTATATCATCCAAGCCTTCGGCGGAATAGTATAAATAACCGTTTTCTACTTTTAAAGTATCTAAACTTCGTAGTACTTGACCTGCATACCAGTTATAGGTAGGTAATGGCGAGACAGGTGTTGGTGTTGGATCGTCGTCTTTACTCTTGGTACAACTAAAAAACAATACGGTAAAAAGAAGGATTAATATACTAGACTTATTCATGGTGTTAGTTTTTAATGTATGGTTTATATCTGATTTCTATTGTATGCAATTTATGTTCGCTATCGGGAACTTGGTTTTTGAGAATTAATATATTGGGTTCTAAAACGATTATGTTATAAAGCTCGTTATAGGTCTGGTCAGCGTATGTTATGGATAACTGATTATTATCTGTAAAATTCCAAATAGGACCAGGCACTAAAGTATCACTATATGCTCGCGTAAAACTACCATCCTGATAAAAATGAGAAACTACGGTTATAGGCTTAGGATACAACATTGAATCAATATAACATTCATCAACTGACCATGCAGATGCAGTTAACATTGATGCCCTAAGGTCATTGGAGTTTTGAGCCAATAGGGTTATTGATGAAAGACAAAGGAGCGTGAAGATATAAAATAGAACTCTCATGGCATTATTTTTTTATAAACTGAATGGTTTTAGAATACGAACCACAAGTGACTTTACATAAATAGTAGCCTGAAACCAGTTCGCTTATGTCTAATTCTACCGTCTCTGCATTGTCAGAAATATACTGATTACTATTCAGCTTTATTTTCCCAACCAAATCCATGATTTCAATACTCAGTTCACTTGATTCATATTGACTTTTCTTCAAAAATAATTTACTCGTAGCTGGATTCGGGAATAAACTAATTTCTGATTCTCCGTATGTGGCTTTAGCCTTACTTACATATTTGTCAATACACTTATATGCTATAGCCTCATTATGATCTACCAAAGCTTTTTGAAACTCGTTATTGTAATTCTTCATTTGCTCAGTCACTGCCGCCTTTAATATTTCTTCACCATTTTCTTTAGGCTTTGGTTGCATAACAGGATTGCTTGCTACTTTAGCATAGGTGGAATTAGAATTGGGAATATTACAAGCGAAAACTGGGTCTATCTTAGTTGATAATGTTGCCCCATTTTTAATCACGACACCAGGAGAAAACTTTATACTGGTTCCTGCATGAAGAACAGTGGTTGTACCCGTATTTATCGTTGTATTGGCCAACAGTAATTTTTCAAAACCAACAAGCGTTTTGTTAGAAGGCGCATTGAAGGTTTTATTGCGCACTTCTCGATAGATATAATCTTCATAATGCGAAAAATTATAGCTGTTGCCTTTTACAGAATGAAATAAATTATACGCAATCATATAATCTATTCCGTTAGAAGCAGAAGAACTAGGAGGATTTAAAGCGGCATTTGATTTTTCCCATCTGTTTTCAGTATACCAACCCAGCTTACCTGTTGAAGTACTTGGCACATTCCAATTTGGTCTGCCATCTAGACCAATAGGAGGAGGATTATTAATGTCTTTAATCGGTTTATAATGCGGACCTGAACAAGGAGCATCTAACAATTTATTGTATAGGTTCCATTCGTCATAAGTATAAGGTCCGCAATCGTGCAAGTATTGATGTAGCAAAGGGAAATATTGTCCATCCATCATTTCTCCATATTCACTCAAGGCGGTAGATGTGGTATTCACTGAAAATTCAGGGAGTGGTGCAAATGGCACACACATGATCGGCAAATAGCTAAAAAGGTCTGCCCGAGCAGCATGGTCAAATAAGAAATTAGTAATGTAACCTCCCAATTGATTACCCAAATTATTATTGTAGCAGTATATGTCCACATCCACATTTAACCATACGGTTTCTATTTCAGGCCAGCCAAATATGCAATTATGAAAAAAATCTTCCGTCTCACAATGCCAACCAACCTCGACAGAAACAGGCAAAATAGGAATGCCAATTTTAGAGTGTTCGGCCATTAAACCAGCCCTAAAGAGATTCCCTACCGCAGCAAATTGCATAAAGACTGCGTTATTATTTTGATGACCACCGAGTCTTTCATTGTAATTATTTAACACGTACGTTTTGCCTGAAGGATAATTAAAGAAATTTTGCCACATGCCAGCAAAACCTTCAACAACAGGAGAAGCTGTATAGGGATTATTAGACGGCATGCATTGTCCCCAACAAACTACTGGATCACCTCCAAAATCTCCGTTTCGAATTTTATCTGCTGCATAGGCTACACCGTAAGAAAGCGGTAGCGATTCTATTCCACTATGTTCAGCAGCGCAATCTGTATTAGGAATAGGCATTTTATAGTTATTTACCGTAAGGTAATGAGCAATCTTATCGGCATAAAATTTTGCCATGTTATCATAGTGGTAGGCATTACCATTGGCTTCTAAATAACTCTCATAAGGTATAGATTTAACTACGAGTGAAAAACCTACTAATAAATTACTGATTTGATCCATACTAGGATAACGATATTCATTTTGGTCGCAAGGATCAAGGTATCTAGACTTTTCAAAATCTGAAGTCAGTCTTTTGGGCGTTACACCATCTGGTTGAAAAGGAGTTTTAAAATCAAATAGAAAATTATTGTATCCAATATCATCACGCATAAAAAACCCATTTAAGGAGTTATTGCAATCGCTTTGATAAGGAAGTAAAATTACTTCGGCTTGTTTGTCTAGTCGTTCATAGGCTTTCATTGCAAAGTATAATTCTTCTTTCACCCGATTCAATTGGTCCTGTGAAGCGCCGTTGAAAAGCATGAGTTTTAATTCTACGGCCAAAACCCCAATATAATTGCCTAAAAAAGAAGTACCATCGCCGAATTTCAAATCTGGCGTATCACTACCACCCGTTCCTCCTCCATAGGCATATGAGCCTGGAATAGAATAACCATTGGGCACTCCACAAGTACCTAATCCCTTCTTTAAAAATTCTTGGGTGAGCCTGTAGCGGTAAAACCAATACTTGTCATGCATTTCTTGCTGCTGCGTTTGAGCATACGTTGCTATGGCACTACAAACCAAAAACAGACCAGCGACTATTTTAAAAATCTTGTCTTTCATAACTGATAAAACTACCGTCTAACTGTTGATAATCGTAACGTACCAATCCTTTGCTCAAACTCCAGTACACAGCGTCTATGTATATATCTCCCTTATTCGGACCAAGCGCTATTCTATATTCAATATCATTTAAGGAAGTACCATTGATACTTACTGTTGTTTTGTATGCATTATTAAAAGATTGATTGGTACTAAAAGTAAATGAATTCCCTAATGCTAAAACACAATGGCTTGGAAAATAAAACTCTGTAAACTTATCTAAGCCATCTGTCCCAACTTGAAAATTAATTTTTTGATGTGCAGATTCTACATATTCCATCTCGCAACAATCTTCACCTACACAATTCCCATTGTCATAAGAATATAAAGGTGCGCCAAGAAATGCCGTGTCTAAATCTCCCGTATTACTCTTGAAAACCCATCTGGTATTGGAAGAAAATTGAAACAATGTCGCCTTTACATTGTTAGCAATATCAATATTTACTCTCCTTTTACCCTCTTTACATTTTTTACACTGCAAGCAAAGCATCAAAGGAGAAAAGGCTAGTAATAAAATTATTTTCTTTTTCATAATTATTTATTTTTTCAATAACAATTCTTCCAATTTCTTCAACCTATCTTCCATTGCTTCCAGCTTTTGATCTTGAGCAATGGTGTACAACGTAAGCTCTTCGATTTTCTTCATTTGCAAAGTCACGATGTTGTTCAGGTTCAAGCCATCCTTTTCCATTTCTTTTGCACTTGGTATTTCTGGCAAGTGATGGTATTTGTAAATGAAGGTTTTCAATTCTTTTAAAGGCATGAGTTTGTATTGCTCTTCGAACACGTAATCGCACCAGCCGAGGGTTAAGTTCACACAAATTTGTTTGGCGATTAATCCTTTGCCTGCAACGATCACACCACCTTCAAAGTCTCCGTCCCAGTTCAATACGAGTGCATCGTCGCTAGCGTGTACCAATGCTCTGTTGTTCAATAATGTCCCTTGTGATCTGCCGTCGTAACGACCCAATACCAATTCGGAACCGTCGATGGCAACATTACCTCTTACGCTAAGTTTATGCGAAGGAGGAGTGGTGTATACGCCTATTCCTAAATTGCCTTCGCTGGTATTTTGTATCAACATGTGCTTGCCCGCGCCTACACCAGAAGTAGCATTGTATTCAAACGCATTGATGATGGCATACTCTTCGCCTGTAGGATAGAGCGCATGAGAAAAACCGGTATAATGGCGAAAGCCCTGTGCATACTTGGCTGTGCCTTTATTACCGCTGTACAAGACCATTAAATTGTTTTGGTTGGCTTGGTTGGGACCCGAAAATGCCGTGAGGCCTTCGTTCACTTCAAATTTATAATAGCTAGGGTATGCAGCTTTGCCGACAGAGACGCTTCCCTTTTCAGGGTTAATGTACAAGCCTTCAAAATTATTGGCTTTAAAAATGAGTGCTTTGTTATTGATCGTTCCTAAAAAATTACCGTCGGCAACGGTATTTCCTGCTACGCTCCAATCGGTACTGGTAGAACCTGTACCTGCTGTTCCGTCGGTACCTGCAAGGCAAGTGCCTTCTGATGTCCAAGGCTGACCTGAACCTGCTCCTCCACTGTTACTTGCTGGAGTTTGGTTGCTCGTCCAAAAATTGGCATGGTACAAAGTACCAAGGTGTACTACTTTCAACCCTGCGGTAGCGTAGGTAGCAGTAGCCGACCACTGGGCTACACCGGTGCAATCTTGTGCCTTAAGCGAGGATAGAAATAAGAAAGAGAGGAAAAGGGAAAGTACTGGTGCTTTCATGTGCGCGCTTTATCGAAGGTAGAACTGAATTGAACGAATGTAAAATTATGAATTATTTTTAATTATATGGTATAACGGGTATCAAAAAACCAAAAAAGCGGTGTTTTTAACGTTCAAAAGAGAAGACGCGGGGAGGGAGGGAAACGTTGCCGGGGGAAGGAAATTAGTAGGCAGTGGACAGTAAGCAGTAGACAGTATTTTAGGGATTAGGAGCTAGGGATTAGGGAAAATAGTAGGCAGTGGACAGTAAACAGGAAGGAATTTGGGACTAGGCGTTAGGGGTTAGGAAAAATTAGACAGTGGGCAGTAGGCAGCAGAATTGTATTCGATCGCAGCGTTCTGCTGAAAAGAAGCGCTACTTTCATTTGAAACATAATAAGCTTACCTTCGAAGCCTAAAATAACTCTCATGACACAAGAACAAATGAAGGATTTAAAAGGCCGCGTGTTGGCTTTGAGGAGGTACCTTTGACATCGATAACAAACTTTCTGAAATAGCTGAAGAACAAGCGTTGACTTTAGCTTCCAATTTTTGGGACGACTCCAAGGAAGCGGAAAAAATACTTAAAAACATCAAGTCTAAAAAAGCCTGGACAGATCACTTCTTACAAGTAGAAGCAGTGATCAATGACCTGGAAACGCTTTATGAATTCTATACCGCTGGCGATGTCGACGAATTAGAAATTAAAAAAGAAGCGGAAAAAGCAACAGCGGCTATCGATGCACTGGAGTTTAAAAAAATGTTGAGCAATGAAGAAGATCAGCTCAATGCCATCCTAGAAATAAATCCTGGTGCAGGCGGAACAGAAAGTAACGACTGGGCTGAGATGTTACTTCGCATGTACATCATGTGGGGTGAGAAGGAAGGCTTTACAGTACGTGAAATCAATTACCAAGCCGGTGAAGTTGCGGGAATAAAATCGGCGACCATTGAGTTTGAAGGTGATTTTGCTTACGGCTATTTGAAATCAGAAATCGGCGTACACCGTTTGGTTCGAATCTCACCGTTTAATTCGAATGGAAAAAGACAAACCTCTTTCGCCTCAGTATACGTGTATCCAGTAGTTGACGATACCATCAACATCGAAGTGAACATGGGCGACATCGAATGGGATACCTTCCGTTCCGGTGGAGCTGGTGGTCAGAATGTAAACAAAGTGGAGACTGCTGTGCGATTGCACCACAAACCTTCGGGACTCATCATCGAGTGTCAGCAAGAGCGTTCTCAAATCATGAACAAAGACAAAGCCATAAAAATGCTGAAGTCAAGGTTGTATCAAATTGAGATTGAAAAACAAAACGCAGCAAGAGCAGTCGTAGAAAGCGGTAAGAAACGCATTGATTTCGGTTCTCAAATTCGCAACTATGTTTTACACCCCTACAAACTGATTAAAGATGTGCGTACAGGTGTAGAGAGAACAGATGTAGACAATGTGTTGGCTGGAGACCTGAATGAGTACATCAAGGCTTACTTGATGGAAAACTAAATTCAGAAAGAGAAACAGAGCGAAGAAAGAGAGTATGGAGCGCGAGCGCGAGTAGAGAGGAAATTAACTTTACTGAAATTAATACTTCGATGCTACTCCCATTCCAAAGAGCGCGAAATCATATTTTACTGGGTCTTGAGGATCGAAGCTTCTCAAGACCTTTGTTAATTCTAGAGCAGCCTGCCAATCGGTAGGCTTTCTTTTTAATAAGCCCAAGTGCTTGGAAACCCTTTCCACATGGACGTCTAAAGGACATACCAATTGTGCCGGTTTAATTTCTTTCCAAATACCAAAGTCTACGCCCTTCTTATCTTGTCTTACCATCCAACGTAAAAACATGTTGATGCGCTTGCAGGCTGACTTCCGATCGGGAGAAGCGATGTGCTTACCCGTGCGATGTGGAGCATAGTCACTATCGAAAAATGTTTTTCTAAAATGATTGATACCGTTTTCAATGGTCTCCTCTTTTTTGCTCATCCCCTTGCTGAATGCTTGTTCTAGGGAATCGTGTTCCGCATACCAACGCTTAAAAAAATCGACAAAGTAAAGTGCATCCGTATCGTTGAAGGTACGATGTACAAAACCTTGAAATCGTTTCAAATCCTGATCGGAATGGTTTACAATAAAATCATAGGGTTGGTGATCCATCAAATCGATCAAGACTTTTGATTTTGCAATGATGGTCTTTCTTTGCCCCCAAGCCAGTGTAGCGGCCCAGAAGCCCATGATTTCAATGTCTTGTTTTTTGGTAAACAGATGTGGAATACTGATGGGATCATCCGCAATAAAATCGGGAATATTATAGCGATCTACCCATTCGTCTAATAAAGACTTCAGGTCTTCTGTTTTATTTTTTCGTGCCACAGGTATCGAGAATTCCTTTCAATCGGGAGAGTTGAGCGTTGTTGATCTGCAACGCAAATCCGTTGCGTTCATTTTCTTTGGTCAGTTCTTCCGTTTGTGTTTTTAAATGCCCCACATAAAATGCCAAAGCAATGATGATGACAGACTGCACGATGCAAACGATTACATATAAATTCGTTGATTTTTGATCCGTCATATTATCCTTGTTCTTGAACTTTTCTAGCCACAGCGGCTTGCCATGTGATGGGTAAAAAGCGAACAATGAAAGCCATAAAACTATTCAGCAGTCCGTCTACCACGATGACTTGTCTTTTATTCATCGCTTGAATACCCAATGCGGCGACATCTCTAGAGTTAGCCAATTTCATGCGTTTAAATAATTTCGAATCGTTTAAATTCGCATTGTCTTTAAATTGAGTCGCTGTTGCCCCAGGACAAAGTACCGTTACACTCACACCTGTTCCTTTCAATTCGTTTGCCAAGGCAACAGAAAAAGAGAGCACGTAAGCCTTGCTTGCAAAATACACCGCCATGAGTGGACCAGGCTGAAAAGCAGCAGTAGAAGCCACATTTAATATCTTACCACTGTGTTGCTGTACCATATAAGGCAATAGCAATCGCGTCAACAAGGTAAGGTTGGTAATGTTTAAATCGATCATCTGCTGTTGTTTCAAGGGATCCAAGTCCTGAAAAAAACCATAATCACCGATGCCTGCATTATTGACCAGCACATTGACAGGTTTATATTTTTTTAACTCTTCTATCAAGTCAAAAGCTGCACCATGCTTAGATAAATCACAACTGATGATATCAATATCGATCAAGTATTTTCTGGTCAATTCTTCTTTCAACTGAATCAGTTTATCGAGACTTCTTGCTACCAAAATTAAGTGGTGATGACTTCCAGCAAACAAGCGAGCGAAATCAGCACCAAGTCCATAGGATGCTCCAGTAATTAAAACGGTTGCCATAGCGATGAGCTTATTAAAAATAAAACTTACAATTTCCTAAAATCGAGTTCAATGTATTCTAAAGGATAATAAAATCCTGTAGCTTTGCACCAAACATTATTCCAGTGTCATTACTTACGAATATAAAACAAAGCTACCGCAAAATTATACCTTATGTCAAGAAAGGTTTCTACATCTTTCTTGCCAGCAGTATTTTCTCGGTACTCTTGTTCCGTTTTGTCCCAATACCGGTCACTCCCCTCATGCTTATCCGTGTGGTAGAGCAATGGGCAGATGATAAGCCCATGAAATTAAAAAAGGATTGGTGTAGCTTGGATGAAATTTCAACCAACCTCCCATTAGCCGTCATTTGCTCGGAAGACCAAAAATTTACGACGCACCACGGTTTCGATTTTGAAGCCATCGAAAAGGCATACAAAAGCAATCAAAAGAAAAAGAAGAAAACGATTCGGGGAGCCAGTACAATAAGTCAGCAAGTCGCCAAAAATGTTTTTTTATGGCCTGGTCGCTCTTACCTCCGAAAAGGACTAGAAGTTTATTTCACCGCATTAATTGAACTCCTTTGGTCGAAAGAGCGCATCATGGAAGTCTACCTGAACGTGGCCGAAATGGGCAATGGCGTGTACGGTGGAGAAGCTGCAGCAAGAACTTATTTCAAATGCAGTGCTTCTAAATTGACTAAAGATCAATCGGCTTGGTTGGCTTGTATTTTACCCAACCCTAGAAAGTACTCTCCTAACAAGCCTACAGCCTACCTTGAAAAGAGGCATGCTTGGATCAGGAAGAACATGAAAATCATGCAAAAAGTAGCGTGGCAATAAAAGAGAGTGGAGAAAGAGAGCGTAGAGCGAAAAAGAGAATTCGAAGAAATAATAAGAGCGAAGAAACAGAGCAAATTAGGCGCTGTTTCTTCGCTCTCTTCCTTACATAATATAACTCAAGGTAACGGGTATTTTTTTATCGACTCCTGCTAAGCGAGTAAAGGCTTTCTTCGAAATCTTCAATACCACTTTATCATTCATGCCATTGGCAGGAAGCTTTCCGATGACACGTACAAAAATACGTTGGTTATTGGCATCGTTGATCACTTGTATGATCGTGCCTACTGGAGCTGTTTTGTGCAAGGCCAAGTATTTATCACTGTCTCCGCCTTCAATCATTTCAGCAAAACCAGTTTCTGTTACTTTTTTAAATTCACCGTTAGGGACTACTTTAATATTAGACATGCTGTCTAAGTATTTTTTTTCTTTCTCCTGATCGGAAGTTAATACCGTATCGATAGGCGCAGGAGCAACCACGTCTTGTGTATCTTTTTTAACTGTTTCTTTCGGTAAGGTTTCTTTTATTTTGGTTTCTGAAGCAATGATTTCATCTGGCTTTAATGCTGCAGCAGCGGCTGCTGTAAGCGCTAAACTTTGTCCTACTTTTAAGCCACTCTCTACTCCAGGGTTAAACTTTTTCAAGTCCGCAACAGGCACATTGTACTTTTTAGAAATGCTGTACAAGGTTTCACCCGCTGCTACTTTATGCGCCGTCAAGGTTGAATTGGTTTGTGTAGTGACTTGTTGAGTTGTTGGTTTAGGTTTCTCTACGGCTGCAGATTTACCAGGTACTGTAATTTCATCACCGATACTTAAGCCATTACTTGCCGCATTTGGATTTGCCTTTTTCAATTCATCGACACTGACATTGTATTTTTTCGCAATCGAATACAAAGTCTCACCAGGCAATACCACATGTATCTGTTTAGAAGCGGTTGTCGTATTTTGTTTGGCTGCTGCTTTTTCTTCTTTTGGAACACGGATCACTTGCCCCACTTTCAAATCGGAGATGTTGACATCCGCATTGGCTTTTTTAATGTCGTCTACACTCGCTCCATATTTTTTAGACAAAGCATACAAGGTTTCTTTTGCTTCGATACGGTGTAAGACATAACGTTTGCCGTCTTTCTTCTCAACACCAATAGAGTCTAGAACACCTGCCTGTGCTACGCTTACCGATAAAACAAAACACGCTACGAATAATAAACCAATTATCTTTTTCATACTAAGCAAGATTATAAACACAAAGCTGTGTTTTATTTTTAATATAAATACATTGTTTGTCCATGACCATAAACACATCTAAAGCCATGCCTTTTAATTTTTCATCGATACAATCATGCAATACGACTTTACCTTCTTTATCGGTAATCAACACATATTGCATAAGTCCTTCCGCTGCCTCAATATAATAAGAAACCAGCATACGATCATCTGCCCACTCCAAGTATTCAACCATGCCTACCAATAGATGCGATGCCTTTTCTTGTACAAATTCAACCAAGTCTTTATACAACGGATTTTCTTCACCAATATGATACGGGTACTGCACCTCTTTCGAGGCTTGCTTCGAGAGCTGCGCCGTTTTAATCCATTTTGCAGGATTATCGAGAAGACTTACCGTTAAACTTTTCAAATCCAAAACATGGTAATGTTCTTCATCACCTTGCTTACGGACCAATAAAGACGTACCCTGCGCGTTGACAAAAGTCAACAGTTCATCTCTAAACGACCATTGTTGGGTATGCAAATCGAAGATAAACAATCCTTCTGCCACAGGTAAGGAAGGTTCTTTAAAACACGTAAAGCAGGCTTTGCCTTCTACCACCAATTGCAAAGACGGCCAACCCGGAAGCGCTTTGTGCAATTCCAGTTGCCACAGTTCTTTACAAGATGGAATACTGATGGCATACAGGGTGCTTTCAGAGCGACCTTGAGTGACACCTTGCAACAAGACCAGGTGCATATCCTGCACTGGAATTACTTTATGCAATTGTTCTTGCTTCGTGAGCAAAAAAGAAGAAAGCTTTGAATCTGACAAGATTAATAAGTAGTTTAATGCAAAAATAAGACATTGAAAGGGTTGTACCAAAAGAGCAGAAACATTCTCGTCGTAATCGGACTTCTAATGAGTGGTGTTTTATCCACATCTGAAGCATTCGCCGCTTTATCTCCTAAAAAAGTATTTGTATTGACGATTCATGCGGAAATCGATCCTCGCATCAGTCGCTATGTGGAATACGGCTTGAAAGAAGCTGAAACGCAAAAAGCAGATTATATCCTGATCGACATGAATACCTTTGGAGGCGCTTTAGACGATGCGGATAAAATACGTACCCTCCTTTTAAACACGAAGATTCCTGTCTGGGTCTTCATCAATAAAAATGCCGCCTCTGCTGGAGCATTGATTGCCATTGCCTGCGATAAAATATACATGGAACAAGGTTCTAACATCGGCTCCGCTACTGTAGTAACAGGTGATGGAGAACCGGCACCCGACAAATACCAAGCCTACATGCGCAGCATGATGCGCTCAACAGCAGAAGCTTCGGGACGTAATCCATTGATAGCAGAAGGCATGGTGGGCAGGCCATTAGCGCAAGACAGCTCAACCATTGGTCACGTCATTTCTTATACCACACAAGAAGCCATAGCCAATAAATTTTGTGAAGGTCAAGCCTCTACCATCAAAGAAGTATTAAAACTCAACAGCATCAACACGTACACCCTGCATACATACGAACACGGCAGCATTGATGCATTCATTGCCTTCTTTATGAATCCCTACTTAAGAAGTTTGTTACTACTGTTAATTATTGGGGGTATTTATTTTGAGCTACAAGCACCAGGCATCGGCTTTCCTTTGGCTGCCGCAGCAGTAGGAGCGGTCTTGTACTTTGTACCTTCCTACATGAGTGGACTTTCAGAACACTGGGAGATTGCCTTATTTGTTATAGGCCTTATTCTGGTCGTGGTTGAACTCTTTGTGATACCAGGCTTTGGCATCATCGGCATCAGTGGTATTGTATGTGCTTTTGCCGCGTTGGTATTGGTTTCCATTAAAAACGATGTCTTTGACTTCACCTTCGTTTCTGAAAAAGACCTTGAACTCAACTTATTGTTGACAGGACTCAGCAGTTGTGTAACGATGGGATTAGCCTTTACCTTAGGACCAAAAATAATGCAGAGTTGGTATTTCAAACGCATTACCTTGCAAGAACAGTTTTTAAGTACCGAAGGATATTCGGTCAATCAAATAGAACCAACAATACTAGAAAAAACAGGGGAAGCCTTTACGGATCTAAGGCCATCTGGAAAAATAACCATTGAAGGAAAAGTCTACGATGCTTATACCGCTGGGGAATACATTGAAAAAGGAAGTCTGATTAAAGTAGTGGAACAAAACATGGGGTCTTTGAAAGTGAAGAAAGGTTAGTTAGAGCAGTATGGAATATTTACTCTCTACTAGCGCTCCATACTCCATACTACTCCCTTAACTGAGCATTAAAATCATATAAAGTAAAAATAAGTATGGAGCGCAAGTATTGAGTAGAGAGGAAGAAACACTCCATACTGTTTAATTCCCGCCTACTTTTTTGACCTTGTATTTAAGCCCAACCAAGAGCTCTACAATTTTATCCCTAAAATCCCCTTGAATTAAGATTTCTCCGTCTTTTGCACTGCCTCCTACCCCACATTTGCTTTTTAAAACTTTACCGAGTGCTTCTAGATCAGCCACAGTGCCTACAAAGCCCGTTACCAAGGTCACTTTCTTGCCCCCACGGGATTTTTTATCGAGCATTACCTTAAGATCCTGTTGATTAGGCGATAAGGTTTCGGCCTCGCCTTCTGAATTGTATTCATAATTGAATTCAGAAGACGTTGAATAAACGACACCAGACCGATTTTTAAAATTTTCTTTCGCCATCGTAAATTTTATTTTGAATATAAAATGTTTTAAATTAGTTTTAGAAGAACGAACCTGAAAATTCTATATACTATGAAGATTGTTTTACTTGTTTTAATGGCTGGCCTATTTAGCTTGGCTTCTTGTAGTCAGCATACTTGTCCTACTTACGCTAACTCTGGTATCAAATACCACAAACATGCTCCAGGGCCTCATAGTCACCACTAAGAAATACTAAAGGGAATATCCTTTTCGGTCAGATATAAAAAATCCCGTCCCTACTACAGGAACGGGATTTTTATTGTTTAGTCAAATCAACCCGTGCTTCTCAACGCACTTGCAATAGCGTTTACCGTAAGCAAGAGTTCTTTTAAGATCACTTGACCTTTCTCTGTTTGCGGACTGCCCATTTTTCTCCACTTCGCAAGCATATCGATTTGCTTAAAGTGCAGGTCATTCAAGCCTTCTGTACGCAGTACGTTAGAATAGTAATGGTATTGACGTCTCTCTTCGAAGGATTCCGGAAAAATCAGGTTCATCATTTTACGGGTCTTGGTTAACTCTTTTACAATCGCCCCTAAGACTTCTTTTTTTACTTCTTCGTCTTCAACAAGATCAGCGTACGCTTTGAATATTTTCTCGTCTGTAGCCGCTAAGCTCGTGTCAATATTGGTAAATACATAACGCGCCAAACTGTCATTGTGCGCCAACTGTATCAAGATTTCGAATTGCTCGGGATTATTTGTTTTCAATAAATCCAAGGCATGCCCAACACCGTACCAACTGGTAATGTTAAACCTCGACTGGTTCCAGCTGAATACCCAAGGTATAGCACGTAAATCGGCCAAGGTTCTTTTCCCTGTACGACGTGCAGGCCTAGAACCAATTTTACTTTGTTCAATCACATCAATCGGTGTCGCTTGACTGAAGAACTGTATAAATTCAGGCTTCTCGATCAAACCCACATAATGCTTTTGACTTTCAGTTGCCAAAAATTCAAAGTAGGTATCGAATTTATCTTTTTTATGCTTAGTATACTTTTGAATGATCGAATACCCTGCTGTCGATGCGCCAAGTACTTCTAAGTTATATACTGCATTGGTTTTATTCGCGTATTTTTGTGAGATGGTTTCTCCTTGTTCGGTCAAACGCATGTCACCGTTCATCGATCCATGCGGCAAAGCCCTGATGAACCAATGTGCAGGACCAGCTCCTCTACTTATGGATCCTCCTTTCCCGTGGAAGAAGCGTATTCTTACACCTGCTTTCTTACCCGTATCTACCATTTTCAATTGCGAAGTATACAAGTTCCATTGACTGGCCAAGATGCCTCCGTCTTTGTTACTGTCGCTATAGCCAATCATGACTTGCTGCACCTTATCTTTTTCGCCTCTCGCTACGCGTTGGTATTCTAAACTGCGTTTTGTAAAAGGATGATCCATGAATTTTTGCAAGATACCACTGCCCATTTGCAAATCGTCGATGGTTTCAAACAAAGGAACAACAGGAAGTAAACATACAAGACCTTTGTCTGTATTACGGACCAAACCTGATTCTCTTGCCAATAAGTATACCACTAATAAGTCAGACACAGAATGCGTCATACTCACAATCAATGAACCTAAACCAGCCTCACCAAATTTATTGATGTGATCGGCAACCACTCTATAGCAACTTACTACCGCTTCCGCTTCATTACCCAACTGCTGTGTACGCGGTTGAGTGAAGGGACGAGGAGATTGAAGCTCTTTCGTTAAGAATTTCATACGGTCTTCTTCAGACCAAGTCAAGAATTTATCACCATCCAAGAAGGCTGCATTCATCAATTGAGAAATGGCCAAGTCATGGAAACGACTGTTTTGTCTAATGTCTAAGTGAGCCAAATGAAAACCAAAGGTCTGAATCAAGCGAAGCACTTCCTTCACATCGGCATAGGCTACCATAGCAGCACCATAATCAACCAAAGCTTGTCTCAACACAATGAGGTCATTGACCAAATCAATCGGATGCACATAGCAATGGTCTTTGTCTTTTCGCTTCAGTGAATATCCTTTCTCAATGTCTAATGGGAGTTTAGCCATGAGTAAACTCACATAGAAACGAAAGACTTCAGAATGGTTAGATCCCTTTTCGATCAAGTCAGAGCTGTCGGTTTCATCCGCCATTTCTGTTAACCTCTTCTTGAATGCTTTTGAACAATCGCTCAATTTGCACGTGAAGCTTAAATTATTTTCTAATTTCTCTAATGCTTTTCTTACAATGATGAATGCATTTAAACGAAACAGCTCTAAGGTTTCTTTCGTCACATCACTGGTTACAAAAGGGTGACCATCGCGATCGCCACCAACCCAGTTGCCAAAAGAGATCTTAGGAAGTTTGTCGTAGGTTTGAATCAACTTTGGATCAAAACCCATGTACTCCCAAGCCATGTGCAGGCGTTGATCCAATGCTGGTATTACCGCAGGGAAAACAGTCGCAAGGTAATGGATTACATTTTTCAACTCAGACTTTACATCTGGTTTCTCTTCGTAGATCTCGCCTGTTCTCCACAACCTGTCGAGGTGAAGTTTGATTTCATTACGAATTTCTTTTTTCTCTAAGGAATTATAATTTCCATTTTCCCATTTCAAAAAAGAAAGGTACAAATGACGGTGGTGCTCTAATACAATAGTCCTCTTCGCTTCTGTCGGATGTGCAGTCAATACAGGTTCAATGCGTGTTTCAGAAAGATCTTTTGCGATTTGCTCAGCAGAAATTTTCTTTTGTTTTAATTTTTGAAAATTATACGCCCACATACCGTTCACGGCTGTCATGCTTTTTTCGTCTTCCACTTTACGTCTCAAGCGCATGGCACCGTTTTCTTCAACCATGTTCAATAATTGAAAGGCGATCGAATACAACTGTGTATGCTTATCACAGAATACGTCTATGGTAGGTCTGTTACGCTTAGGATTAATCCACGGCACTTGCTTAGACAGCTCCAGCTCTCCATTTTCTTCTAAAACTTCTTTAAAGCAGATCAATAGAAACTCAAGATCTGAATACGTTTTCCCCAATTTTTCTTGGGTGACAGAAAGAACACTCATGCTATAAATTATTCAAGTTTAACGTAGGCGCAAAACAGGCCTGAAGATAATAAAAATACGCTTCAAATCTATAGAGAATCTGTTTTTGGAAGCAAGGAAAGAAGAATTTGTATAAATTTAATCGATAGTACGGGAGGATTAGGGGGAAGTACCTATGGGTGGAGGTATTTATGCTGCTTTTTCTAAAGCAAGAGCGGACAGCTTTCTTACCCAATACTCACACTCTTGCTGTTAAGCCAAACTCAAAGTTTCAATTCAATCTAATTTTCGAATCATAGCATAAAGCATTTTAGACAACTCCTCCCCAAAAGAATAAAATATACTGTACTCTTTGTGTTCTAAAACCCCTTCATCTTTTAAAATATCTAAAATTGCAACACATTCAAATGTAGACCCTCTCGCTATTACAAAAAAGTGCCTCTTATCTGCCTTGCCATTTCTACCTGAACCTTCGGCAATATTGAGTGCTATACTCAATGAAGCTCTTCTTAATTGACTCTTGGCAGAACCATCTATAGATCCCTTTAAAAGATACTTTTGAACATGAAGGTTGAAAATATTAGCCTTAGCATAGACTTCTAATTTCTCGAAATCAAACATAAAAATAGCAGAAAAAATAAGAGCTTGAGGAACGGACAAATCTTCTTTGTCAATAATTTACAACATTAGCTTACTATAAATTTTGAAGAGTCTTTTTTGATCAATCATAAAAAAAAGAAGCAAGAGTTTGAGCAACAGCAAGAGCGGGTAATCCTTCTTGCTCAATACTCAGACTCTTGCTGCATTGTACCTAGAGTCGGAATCGAACCGACACACCTTTCGGTACACGATTTTGAGTCGTGCGCGTCTACCAGTTCCGCCATCCAGGCATTCCGTTTGAACACCACCTTATTTCTAAGGGAGGGCAAATCTAAGGAATGGGTTTGACTTATACAAATAATAGCAATTTCTAATCCGTTTTTTCAGCAGGATTATCGTAACGTGTTGTATACAAGAACTTAAATAAAATCGATATAAACCGGACTGTCGTAGCCCATGCCTAAAAGTTGGGCTGCATTACCGTGTCGAATGGCAATCTCCAAATGCCCACTGCTGTTAAAAATTGGGAGTATCTCTCCGTCTTCCAAGTGATTATACGAATCGTATACCGCAGAAGCCGTATAGCGAGAGATCCGAATCAGGTATTGACGCCCCTCTCGAATCCTCGTAAAATCTGCCTCTAAGATATTCGAAATCAAATTCCCATAATTATCGACATGGATTACATGACCAGCAATCTGGTCTTTTCCTAAGCGAACTTGCCTGTTGAGCATTCTGTGTAAAGCCTCAACTTGTTTTCCAACATTGTAAATTGGAGTTCCACTCGCCAAAGCCACAGCCGTTTTTGCCATTACCCCTTTTTCAGGAAAAACTTTCGAATACTGCGCATCTTTCATGATCTCCACGATGGCTGTGGGATTTTTATCGCTCAACAAAGAAAAAAAACCGTTGTCGACGCCTACAAAATAATGTTCTTCTAATTTCACCGCTACCAAACGCTCGTCGCCCGTAATCGGGACATTGACACAAACCAAATGAACACTGCCTTGGGGAAATTCTCTAAAGACTGTTTTCAGCACATACGCTGCATGCGCAATGTTAAAATGCTCAATCTCATGACTGATATCTACAACGGGTACCGTATGGTTCATAGAGAATATACGTGCCTTTACCGCCGCCACGTAGGGATCTTTGAAACCAAAATCGGACATAAATGTAATCAGTCCCATAAAAAATCAAGTTTATTTGACGTTTGGTATGATATATTAATGTAAAATTAAGAAATTTATTAGTCTAATAATCATTAATAGAAAACATTGGTAGAAAAAGTATTTACACTGGAGCACATTTCCTTAGTCGACTTTTTAGGCGCTGAGAATAAAAACCTGAACGCCATGGCTGCGGCATTCCCTGATGCTAAATTAATATCGAGGGGAAGTCAGCTCAAAGTCATTGCCAAAGCCATCGACATTGAACGCTTTACAGAATTGCTCACCGTATTGCTTGAACACTATGCCCGTTATGGTAGGCTTACTGAAGAGTATGTAAAATACTATACTAAAGAAAACCCCATCGATACCAATGATGCATCAGGTTCCGACGTCATATTATTTGGACATCGAGGCAATGTCATAAAAGCAAAATCCGTTAACCAAAGCAAGCTGGTAAAAACCATACAAGAAAATGATTTATCGTTTGTTGTGGGCCCCGCAGGAACAGGTAAAACATACATCTCTGTCGCCTTGGCAGTAAGAGCATTGAAGCATAAAGAAATAAAAAAAATCATCATCACGCGTCCTGCTGTAGAAGCAGGTGAAAATTTAGGATTCTTACCTGGAGATTTAAAAGAAAAAATCGATCCTTACCTCCGTCCTATTTACGATGCTTTAGACGACATGCTTCCTCCTGAAAAGCTAAAATACTATTACGAAAACCGCATCATAGAAATTGCACCACTCGTTTACATGAGGGGTAGAACATTGCACAGTGCCTTTATCTTATTAGACGAAGCACAAAATACCACACCCATGCAAATGAAAATGTTTTTAACGCGTATGGGCAATAACAGTAAAATGATTGTGACGGGAGATCGCTCTCAGGTTGACCTTCCGAAGAGTCAAAAATCAGGCTTAGCGGATGCTGTAGATACCTTGAAGAAAATTAAAGGGATAGGATTTATAGAATTAAATAAATCGGATGTCATGAGGCATAAACTCGTCGCCAAAATTATTAATGCTTATGAAAAGAAAGCCCTCAGCAACGATGCATCTTAAGTTTTTTTATTTTTCATCTATCATTTTCCTTTCCCTATCCCTCGCTGGATTTGGACAGCACAATGGCGTTCACAAATGCTATACCTCAGAGATGGAAGCGTTGAACGAAGCGCGCTATCCTGAATGGAAAGCTGAACGAAAACAATTTGAAAATGATGTTCATCAAGAACTGTTAAAACTAAAACTTTCGAAACAAAAAAAGACAGCAAGTACTGTATTAAAAGTACCTGTCGTTGTACATGTCATTTATTGGAATAGCGCAGAAAACATTCCCGACCAACAAGTGTTTGATCAGATCGAAGTATTGAATGAAGACTTTGGACGTACCAATGCCGATGCCATCAATACTCCACTCATTTACAATAGCATTGCCAGTAATACCGAGATTCAATTTTGCCTAGCCATCAGAGATCCCAACGGTGAAAGCACCAATGGAATAAATCGAATAAAATCACCAAAGCCTTCCCTGACCTACCCAGCTGATGATGCTTATTTAAAAGCTTTGTCTTACTGGCCAAGCGATCAATACCTCAACATATGGGTATGTAATCTAAAAGAAAGCTCGCAAACGTTTAAGATATTAGGCTATGCACAATTTCCTAGTAACAGTTCCTTGAGTGGATTAAGTCCTGAACAAGGTCCTGAAACAACAGATGGTGTTGTCATCAACTACACGGTATTTGGTAAAAACTCAAGCACTGGGGGCAATTATGATTTAGGAAGAACAACGACGCATGAAGTGGGTCATTGGTTTGGCTTATTGCATACATGGGGAGATGGAGATTGCTCTGTTGACGATAACTGTACAGACACACCTAATTGTGATGGAGATTTCTATGCTGGCTTACCAGCCTGCACAGCACCCATTCAATGCGGAGGTCGACGGATGATTGAAAATTACATGGACTACTCCGACGATGCCTGTATGAATTTATACACGGCAGACCAAACAATGAGAATGCAAACGACAAATACCATCAGCCCAAGAAGACTCGCTTTACAAAATTCAAAAGGATGCTGCGATACCTGTGTATTTCCAAAAGAGGTAGACCTCAATATATATCCTAATCCTACACAAGGTTCAACCACGTTTACCCTTGAATCGAAAACTCCTACCGTCGTATCTTTAAAAATTTACGATCGCACGGGGAAATTCATGTATGAAGAAGAAAGTGCAGGCGTTCGCATCTACAAGAAAACCCTTGATTTTTCTCATTGGACAGATGGCCTCTATTTAGTCGTTGTAAAAGCTGGCGATCGAAAATTTGTACGTAAAATAATGATTATAAAATAATTTTTTTGGCATACCATGACTACTTTTTTCTGGACAAAATATCCTTTTGTTCGGGTAGGAATTGCTTTTATACTGGGCATTTTTATAGCCTATTATCTTGTCGATTTACCCGAATTTAAATTAAGTTCAACACAGACAACATCCTTGCACTTGGCAATTCTGCTTTTGTGTATCGGCTCTCTCTTTATTTTCTACACGCATCGGCAGCTAAAACTATTGCTCATGCTGCTTGTGTTTTTTGCCATGGGATTTTTTCGTTTTATCCTAGAAGATCCTCGTTATAGCTTATTTCATATCGATCATGAAGTTGTAAAACAAATCGACGGCATACAAGGCTCTATCGTTTCTGAACCTCAATTTAAAAACGACAAAACAAATTTCACCCTGTCGCTTGATTTCATCCATCAACATCAGTACTGGAAGAAAACACAAGGCTTGATAAAGGTTTATGTAAAAGGGAAACAACACTACTTACTCGGACAAGGTTTGTTATTGAAAGGAAAACTAAATCCTATAGCAAGCGCAGAAACGACCTTCGATTTTAATTACGCACAATACCTTGCCTTTCAAAAAATACACTATACCATCTATCCCCACAGGGCTTACCTTTTCAAATCGAAGCGGAACGATCTATTCCTATTGATTAAACGACAAGCCATTTTTTGCAGAGACTACATTGAATCCATTATTCACAAAAGCTTTATCAATCCTCAACATCAAAACTTATTGATTGGCTTGCTGACAGGCTCTCGAACAAACTTATCCCAAGAAGACAAAGCGCTCTTTACCAACAGCGGCACCATACACCTCTTAGCCATATCGGGCATGCACATCGTACTCTTATACCAAGTCGTACTTTTTCTATTCATACACTGTCGAATACCTTCTAAAAACAGTATCGCCAACCTATTCATCTTGAGCCTCATTTGGTTTTATATTTTCATTACAGGACTACAAGCATCTACGGTAAGGGCTGGTATCATGGTTTCAATTGTATTGATTGGAAAGATCTTACATAAAAATCCTCAACACATGAACAGCCTCTTTGCTACAGCATTTATAATGCTACTCTATAATCCTTTCTACATAGCCGATATCGGATTTTGCCTTTCTTTTTTAGCCATCGTTGGTATTATTTTAGTCTCTTCTTTAGAGATCGAACAAACAGGATTTAAGAAATACCTACTCAATGCTACTGCAATCAGTACTGGAGCACAAATCACTACGCTACCTTATGCTGTGTTTTTATTCCAACAATTTCCTGTCTATTTTTTAATCGCCAACTTAATACTCGTTCCCTTAACAACCATCATGATGATCGGAGCATTGGCTTTTGTCTGTTGTCATCAAATCCCCTACTTGTCCATAGTATTCGTTCCTGTACTGACTTGGATGTGCGATTTTTTATTTTACATCCTTCATCTATTAAACCAATTACCCTTTCATCTTTTGACACACCTGTACATCACGACTTGGGATGTGTTGTTGATGTATCTATTGTTTACTTGTATTATTGTAGCCTTGGCGACAAAAAAGAAAAAAAGCTTATGGGCAATCTATTGCCTTGTATGCTTACTTAGCTTTTCTATGCATGCAAAAATAAACTCGGCATACCATCGACACAGCATGCTCATCAGCGGATCAAAAGAAAGCAGGCAATATGTGATCGTATACAACACCTCTGCCTATATTTTGAAAAAAAATGCAGAAACTAAAAACACCTTCGCCACTGAAAAAATGCTAAGCCAGCACCTGGTAAAAAAAGAAACTGTGATTCCATTACCCCAACAAGATAATTTCCAGATCAAAACACCCCTTAACACCATGTGGATAGACCGAAAAGAAGTTCATCTGAGCTCTTCTCATCCAAAAAAAACTAGGCTCTGTATCATAGATTATAAAAACAAATCTTCGTACATTACCCCTGAAGACAAGAACTTAATTTCGACAAACCCTTCGTTTGTTTATGCTAATGGCAAACAAACGGTATACATAAAAAACCTTTCCTTATGAACTGGATTACAACAGAAATAAAAGACAGACTCGCTTACATCACCATCAACAGGACGGAGAAAAGAAACGCTTTAAACGAAGAGGTTGTATTAGAATTGCTTCAAGCCTTGAAAGACGCTGAAAACAACCACAGCGTGAAAGTCATTATTTTAACAGGAGCAGGAAACACCTTTTGTGCGGGTGCAGACTTAGAATATCTCAAAAAACTTCAAGGTAATTCGTACGAAGAAAACTTAAAAGATTCGATGCAACTGATGGAGTTGTACAAAACCATTTATACGCTTTCCAAAATAGTCATTGCCCAAGTCAACGGCCATGCTATTGCAGGCGGTTGTGGTTTGGTAACGGTATGTGATTTTGCCTTCAGTGTTGCCGATGCAAACTACGGTTATACAGAAACCAGGATTGGATTCATTCCCGCTATCGTCATGACATTTTTGGTACGTAAAATTGGTGAGGCCAGAGCGAAAGAATTACTGCTTACAGGCAACGTCATCAATGCGCAACACGCACTGACCGATGGACTGATCAACTACATTGTAGAAGATGAAACAGAATTGACCAAGAAAGTGTACGAATTCGCACAAGAGTTATGTGTAAACAATTCTGCTCAATCGATTGCCACCACAAAGAAAATGTTAGCCGACATACAAAACATGTCACTTTCTGAAAGTTTGACCTACGGTGCAGAAATGAATGCTAAAGCGAGAGGTTCTGAAGATTGTAAAAAGGGGATCGATGCTTTTTTAAATAAAAAAATATTAAAATGGTAAATGAGCATTATTCTATGTTATAGCGCAATAAAAAACTTTTATTTCCAAACAATCCTTTACGCGTAACAATAATTAAGGCATCGTCATACCAAACGACATAATCTTTCAACAGGCTTAATCCTTCTGGATTGTTTAGTTTTATGTTTTTAATACGAGAACCCGAAAGCTCTTCAAACTCCATATAATTAATTTCATTGTATACGCCATTCGTATTTGAACCAGAAGCATAGGTCATCAAGATCTTACCCCTATCCGTAATCTCCATCGCATACGACGCCGACAATAGACCAGCCGTTATATCATTGGATTGATTTTTCAAACAATAGGTCTCCCACAACAATACATCATCGACATTAAATGAATACAAGAGCAATGGACCTGTTAAAATACGGCCAGACTTCTCGTACCAGTTGTCTAGGTTGCTCACATTCGATGAGGTATAAGTGAAAGCCGTACTTTCTATTTTTTGTTTTTCTACCACGACAATAATTTTCTCATACGCATTCAAATAGACATCTGAAATTACATAATGCATCCAATCGTCTACCGGTTCGTAATCTTTGTTGTGTTGCCTTAAAACTGTGGCTGTTTGCACCATCCCTTCTGACAAATCGTGGTGATTGAACTTATCGACAAGCTTATCTTTAAAGTTAAATTTACTGTACATGATGCCTGATAATTTCTCCGCACGAGACGTCAGATTAAACACATATACTTCATCGTCATTCAAAAACCTCAATTGAAAACTATAACGTTTGGAAGCAGAAGAAGAGATATCAAGAAACACGTTATCTTTAGTTTCCATGTTGTATTTGATAAGCGCTATCCTACCGCCTTGATTGACATTCAGTATAAACAATACACCTTGATTATTAATGTATAAACCTTGGTTGATGAAATTATTATCGATCGGCACTAAGCCTTTTGAAAGCAAGTTAAATTCTTGATCAAAAATCATGGTTTGTGCAACAAGGTATTTTTGAGAATGATCAAAAATATACAAGACAAATTTTTGATGGTCTGGAGAAAAGGTAAGGTGATAAGTATACTCTAAAGGCGTTACAAAATTTCTCGTTTGACTTGATGTAATGGTACCCACAAAATCTTCCGACACCGTAGCTTTTCCAATTTCTGAAGACCAATTTTTAATGGTTGTTTCAGCCAACACTTTTGTATTCAGAAGTGCACCGTCAACAGTGCTGTATTCATAAACCTTACACTGGGAGACCAAGGTCCTGAAATTATGCACCACAGAAAACAACCTCACTTTATCTGACAAGGTAATCATTTTAAAAAAATCTTCGTCAGGCTCTATCGTCATTTTAATGGAGAAAACAACTTTTAAATCTTTCGTATATTTTTCTAACACATAGTTAGAAAGCCCCATCATACCACCTTTTGCTTTCGCCAAGCTCATAAATTCTTGCGCGTTGAGTTTTACCGTTAAATTTCTGCCATCAGGTTCTAAGTAAGGGGTACCTATAGAAAAATCAACCATTTTATTGAACACCTGTCCAAAGACTTTTGCATCAATTGCTATGAAAAATAAAAAAGCCAACAACAGTATTCTCATTGGAGCGTAAAATTTGATCATGGGTTAAAATACGGTATTCTAATCAATATGTTTGCTTGAATTTCCCCTGCTTTCTAACATCTCCAAGATGACCTGATGTACACGATCAACCTCTGCTTTTGCCATCACATAAGGCGGCAAAAAGTACACTACGTTACCTAATGGCCGTAATAGAATATGATGTTGTAAAAAAAACTGGTACAATTCGCCACGAATACTACTCAAGTAACCCTCCTCTTCATCGAGTTCTAAGGCTACCATCGTGCCAATTTGATCCACACGTTTCAACATCGGATATTCCTTTCGAAGCTTTTCAGCAAACACAAATTGCCAACGGCTGATGTTTTCAATTTGTGTTTGGCAGGTTTCATTTTGCAATAACATCAAACTTGCCAAAGACACACTGCAAGCAATGGGATTGGCAGTATACGAATGCCCGTGATATAATATTTTCGTAACATCAGACACTTCAAAAACGTCGACTACCTTTTGATTCGCTAAGGTCACGCCAAAAGCCATCGTACCTCCAGTAAGTCCTTTCGACAAACACATGATGTCTGGTTTTTCCGTGATGTAATGCGAAGCAAAAGCCTTCCCCGTACGAGCAAAACCCGTTAACACTTCATCGGCAATACAAAGTACTCCCGCTTCTTTGGCCATCGCAAACAAAGTATTCAGCACCTTTGGAGAATACACCCTCATACCCGATGCCCCTTGCAACAAAGGTTCTACAATGATAGCGGCTGGTTTTTGTATTAAGAGTTGTGCAAATTGGGCAATGCATTTTTCTTCTTGATCATGCGATGGAAAAGGCAAATAATCTACTTCCCACAAAAACGAATCAAAGGCTTCGGTAAACAACCCTCTCCCACTGACAGACATGGCTCCAAAGGTATCACCATGAAATGCTCCTTCTAATGCGATGACTTTCGTTCGTGATTCTCCTTTGTTGACCCAATATTGAATCGCCATCTTCAACGCTATTTCTACAGAGGTACTTCCGTTGTCGGAATAAAACACTTTGGTAAAATCACAAGCCGTAAAATTGATGAGTTTATAGGCTAATTCGACAGCTGGTTTATGTGTAAACCCCGCAAAAATAACGTGTTCTAAAGACAAAGCTTGTTTGTAAATGGCTTCAGCTAGCACAGGATGTGCGTGACCGTGAATATTAACCCACCACGATGAAACTGCATCGATCAATACCCTGCCATCGCTTAGGTACAAGTATACGCCTTCTGCTCGTTCTACTGGTAAGTTCGGCGACTCCGATACCAAAGAAGAATAAGGATGCCAAATTAAATGATCGTATTTTTCCCAATCTAACATAGCCTTATTAAATCCAGTAATCGAATAATTTTACAGCATATTGATTGACCAAAAATGCATCCCATTTTTTTTCTTGTTTGATATCGAGTAAACAAGGTAAGCCTGTCTTCTTTAAAATAACAGCCTTCGTGTAGGGATTTTCTTCTCCATTAAACACGATGCCTTTTATAGGAATCTGATGTTGCCTCAAACAAGCCACAGTAAGCAAGGTATGATTAATAGATCCTAAATAATAATTAGAAACCAATATCACTTCCGCACCCAATGCTACTATTAAATCGAGTATGGTATCTTGTTCGTTCAAAGGAACCATCACGCCTCCTGCACCTTCAATCACGAGATCATTACCATCGGTATCGGGCAGTATAAAATCTGAAATTTTTATCTCAACACCTTCGGCATCCGCTGCCTCATGAGGAGATGCCGGTCTCTTCAACCAATGACGCTCAGGATGAATAACACTGTAATCATTTAACAATAAACCATGCACCGTATCGGCATCTCGATCTTCTAGTCCCGTTTGTAAAGGCTTCCAATAGTCAGCTTGAAACGCTTGCATTAAAATAGCACTTACAATGGTCTTGCCTGAATTGGTGCCGATGGCTGTTACAAAATACTTATTCATAAAACGATTGAATGGTGTTGATTAAGCCTTGTATTTCCTGCTTCGTATTGAAGGCATGCAAACAAATGCGTAAACGTTCTGCTCCTGCTGGAACGGTAGGTGAAAGTATAGGCCTCACATCATATCCTTTCGCCTGGATGTGCTCTGCCAGTTTTTTTACGGCATCGTTACCAGCACAACGATAGGTTTGTATTGGACTTTCATTATGACTGAACCCTTCGATGCCTTGTGTTTGATCATTCCAAAAAGTAATATTTTGAAACAAAGGCTCTCTCAATGCTGCATGACTTGAAACATATTCAAAGGCGGAAGCCACTGCTACAAAGGAATGCGGAGACATGGCTGTGGTGTATATAAAAGGGCGAGCAAAATTAATGAGGTATTCTTTCAACGCAGCAGAACCTGCAATACAAGCGCCGTGTATTCCCATGGCTTTACCAAAGGTGTATACTTTAAAAGAAATTGCTGTCGCTAGATTTTTTTCATTTAGAAAACCATTTCCCCCGTGTCCATAAATACCAGTCGTATGTGCTTCATCGACCACCATCTGAGCATCGTACTGTTTTGAAAGTTGCACAATAGCCTCTAATGGAGCAAAATCTCCATCCATCGAATAGAGTGTTTCAATGACGATGAATTTATTACCCTCTGCTTTACGAAGTTTGTTTTCTAAATCAACAAGATCGTTGTGCCTAAATGAAAACTTTGAAGCAAAGCTTAAGCGCGCACCATCTTTTAAACTCGCATGAATGTACTCATCCATGATGATGGTGTCTCCTTTTTGAGGAACCGATGAAAGCACAGCCAAGTTGGCAACATAGCCCGAGTTGAAAATCAATACGGCTTCTGCATTAAAAAATTCGGCAAGCTGTTTTTCGACCTGATCGTAATATGGGTGATGCCCTGCTAAAAGCCTTGAACCAGCAGAGCCGTTTAATGCAGTTGAAAACTGAGTGCTGAATTTTTTCTCTATTTCTTCTGCTAATACAACATTAGAAGCTAATCCTAAATAATCGTTAGAAGAAAAATCTATTTTTCCGACACTGTGTTTTAGTGTGCGTAAAACTCCTCCTTCTTTTCTTTCAGTAAGTTTTTTATGAATGAAATCCATCGAATAGGAATAATACCCTTTAAAGTGAAAGATTACTCCGCACTCAATACCATTACAGGTATTGTAGAAGCATAGGCCATTTCTTGGGTATTACTTTTTGCAAACCATTTCTCCCAAAATTGTTGTTTGTATTTTGTCATGACCAATAAGTCAATGGTATCCCGTTTGATGATTTCTTCCGAAGCTTGCGCTAAAGATTCGTTCATGATCACGTCTAATTTAGAAGCAGGTAGTTCTTTTTCTAAGAAGTATTTAAATCGCTCTATCGCTTCCATAACTTGAACAGAATTGCTGTTACAAGCATATACAAATTCAATTTTAGCATTGAAGCCTTTTATGAAACTTATAAATTCTAACAAGAGAGGTTTTTCATATTTCATCACATCCACTGCGATTAACACGCGCGAAATTTTATCGGCAGGCGATTGAAGGGGGAAAAACAAAATAGGCTTTTGTATTTTCTCCATTACTGCAGCGGTATTGCTTTTAAGGTAGATGCCTTGAAAATGATCACGATGATCACCAGAGGTAGCCATGACTAATATCTTGTAACTTGATTTATCCATCCAGTCTGCCACTTGTGCAACAGGCAAGCCATCAACACATACGGCACTGTAAGGTATCGTCTTCGCTCCTCGAATTTCCGATTGCACTAGTTCCTCTACCAATGTATTCAAGGTAATTTGGGCTTCTGCTTTCTCTGCTTCATCCATGGAGGCATGAAATAAAACAAGTTCCAAACCTGCATTAATGGCTACGTATTGAGCGTAATCCAATGCTTTTTTCGAATTACGGGTTAAATCGGTCGGAAATAATATCTTTTTCATAGGTTTTGAATACTCTGCTGGTAATAAAGTTATTCATTTGTTTCCAAAAGCCCAACCTTTATAGTGTTAAATAGGATAATGGATTGGGTTCCACAGCCTATCGCTTAGGAGGTAAGCATGTTTGGTGGTATAACATGAATAGGTTTTGAATCCTTCGAATTGAGTCTCATTGCAAATTGAAAAAGCTCAATACAAGACAACAAAGAGACTCTGATGGCAGATCTCATACTATTTTAACCTTAGGCTTGCCTTAGCTTCCTCTTTTTAATACATTTCAAGAAAAAAAGCCATGTTTATATTCGATGCATTACGCCAGATACGCCAGAACACGCTCAAGGCGGCAGAACACTTAAGCACAGAGCAACTCAATCATATTCCCGAACGGTGTAACAACAATATCATTTGGCATATCGGCCACATGATGGCTTCTCAACAAATTTTATGTTACACGAGGGCTGGCGCAAAAACGAGACTCTCTCAAGAGTTTATCGATAAATATAAAAAAGGAACATCTCCTAAAGAATGGAGCGAATCGGTAAGCTTAGGCGAACTTAAACCCTTGTTTTTAGAGACGGCCAATCTATTTTATACGGATTACCAATCGGGAGTACTTTCAAACTATGATACATATCCCACTGCTTCTGGCATTGTATTGAATACCATCGACGAAGCGATACAATACAGTTATGGACATGAGAACTTGGATTATGGCAATATCCTTACGATGTTAAAAATGATCCCATAGCTATTCTTTAATTTCTCCTTTAATCGTTAAAAATGTAGTAGCTGGTGTTGTATTGGCAATAATGATAATCGACTTGTCAAAAGCACCCGATTTACCCGCTATCTTAAACCCTCCTTTTATCGTTGCCTTTTGACCCGGCTGAATCACACGTCCTTTGGGCCATTCTGCTAGCGTACAATCACAAGACGTATTCACCGAACTGATTTGTAGAGGATCCATGCCTTTGTTGACAAATACAAAGTCATGCCACAAGGTATCTGTACCTGCTTTTACAGCACCAAAATCAAACGTTGTTTCCTGAAATGAAAGATCTGCTTGTGCTTGACTAACACCAGAAAAACAAACTAAAATAAGCAGTGTACAGAATATGTTTTTAAGTTTCATAGGATGAATTTCAGGTTATGAACGAAGAGATTTACAAATAATATGCCACTTAATGATCACGATGGTTCATATTGGCAATACTGACCAAAACAGATGTTCCCTGACCATATACAGAGCTCATACTTACCCGACCTCCTATTTTTTCAATGGACTCTTTTACAATATAAAGTCCTAAACCAGATCCGTTGTTTCGATCTGTACCTCGATAAAACATGTCGAATATCCTAGACATATGGCCTATTTTTATGCCTGTTCCATTGTCTTTAAAAAGTAGCGTTATCGTATCTTTCTCAATAGCATCGACCGATACTGATATAAAACTTACTTCTTTAGACTGATCATAATAACGAAAGCCATTCGAGAGTATATTAGTAAACACTACTTTTAATCGGTTTCGATCCGAATAACAAAAAAGCAATTCTGGCACATCAATCGAAACCTTTACTTTCCCATACTCTTCCACATAAGAAAGTCCTTCCAAACATTCCTGTAAAAAAGCATTCAACATAATCAACTCCGATTGAATTTCCAATCGTGAATTTCTAGAAATGTCTAAAATGTCTTGCACTAACCCTTCTAACTTTTTAACAGACCGTTCTTGAAAAACCATGTATTCTTGAATTTTATCAATGTCAGTTTCTAATTGTATGACATTGATAATTCCCATAATGGAGGTCAATGGAGACCTTAAGTCATGAGATGATCGGTAAGCAAAACTATCTAACTCTGAATTTATTTTTTTAAAGCTGTCGTTTTGTTTTTTCAGTTTCAAGTTTACACGTTTCAATTTCCTTTGGTTATACATATTCATCGTGATCAATTCCTTAATCATGATACCACCCAAAGAAAGACCAATGATAAGCGAAAGAATCGTATGTATTTTTATTTGAGATGCTGACAACTCCACTACAGTGCCATTCTGCAACAAGGAATAATTTGTATATTCCAATACAATGAGCGAAGTAAAAGTGAGCGCCAACATAAAAACAGTGTTTTTAATTTGACTCGTATTATAAAAAAACAACGTACACGTAATGATTGGTATAAAATTAATGTACAGTGGAATTTGACGACCTATTAAAGACGCCGAACAAAAAAATGAAACATTAACTAAAAAAATGACGGCATTTTTTACCCATAAATCTTTTCCCTTTGCAAGCAAATACATACAAATAGATACAAATACCGCCTGAACAATAGCAATGTAACAATTCGTGATGACACCTTGCGCATAATACAACACTGCTGAAACAAGAACAGAAAGTAAGGTAAAAAAAAGAACGTTAAAAATAATCACGTCTCTTCTGTAATCGATCCAGTTTCCTGTTCGAGCCCATATCTTTTTATAGACTGGCTTAAAAAAATAATTCGGTATGCTATTCCACTTAAATGACATTCAAATCTGGCGTTATGATTCTTTTATGAAAATAAGTTCTCGCATTGGGCACCATCAATAGCATACGCGTACCTTTCATGTATTCAGAATGAAGCGTTATGCTTCCATTTATTTTTTCAATCGAATCTTTGACAATAAACAAGCCTAATCCAGACCCTGATTTTCGATCGGTACCTCGATAAAACATTTCAAACACTTTTTCTAAATGTTCTTCTTGAATACCGATGCCGTTATCATCAAATAAGATGGACACCGCTTCTGCTGATTGCGTTTCAGAACAAATCATTAAACTTGGTTCTGCCTTAGATGGATCATAATACCGAATGGCATTCGATATTAAATTATTAACAATAAACTTTAATCGTCGAGCATCCGAATATAAAACCAGTTCTTCTGGAATATCGATGATGATTCTAATCTTAGAAAAATCTTCCATGTAAGAAAAACTATCGGCACAGCTTTGTATGAACTCCTTCAAAAGAATCGGCTCCAAAATAATATTCATTTTGGCATTTCTTGAAAGATCTAAAACGTCTTGTATCAAGCTGTCTAATTTTTTAACAGACTGTTCCTGGTATTTCATATACCCTTTTACTTTATGAACATCATTTTCTGTTTTCACAATATTAATGACACCTATAATGGAAGCCAATGGAGCCCTTAAATCGTGGGAAACCCTATACACAAAGCTATCCAGGTCTTGATTACTCTTTTTTAATTTTTCATTTCTACGAAATAAATTTTGATTAAACCGTTTTAATTTTTCTTCTGTATGTCGATTTATGATCACCAACTCATACAACATATAAAATCCAAACACGACTGAAATCGTAAGAATCATCCATTTATTGTATTCTGAATTAATTTTCCCATCCGACAGATAAGCAAATAAAGAATAATCGGTTAGCTCTAATACCACAAAGTTTATCGTGGTCAATACCATCAAGGAAATCATGGATTTCATTTCATCCTTACCGTATATGAAAACCACGGCAACCAGCATCGGTAAAAAACTGAGGTAATTACTAGTATCTCTCCCGTACAAAGAGGCCCCAAAAAAGAGAAGTATGTTGGAAACTACAAACGTGATATTTTTTGCTTGTGTAAGCCTACCAATATAAAAAAAATAGACAGCACCCAAGTACATCAGTGCTAATACAAAACTAAACAGTGCAGATATTTCAACACCATCTCTCAATAAAACCAAAGCCTGCACGGTCATACTAAAAAATAATGCAATATATAACCTTACGCAAATGTAATTGCGCCTATAATCGGCCCAATTATCTACATAAGACCAAATTTTCTTATCAATTGCTTTTATACTATTCAATTCCCAAATGGACATGCTTACAATAAATATACCTTTCTTAGAACAGTATTCTCAATTTTTATGTAACGAATCTTTTATTTTCATCAATTCAAACGAACGCAATACAGCATTACGTAATAAAACAACAACATCAGCAATGGACTCTTCTACGCTCATCGGCTTATCTTGTATAGGAATCACGGCATCGAAAACGCCTTTCATTGGGGAAGATAAATTTCGATCCCATGAACCCGTATAAAGTATGACTGGCTTTCCATACTGCTTCGCTTTTAAAGCAATACTGTAAGGAAGTTTTCCTTCTAAGGTTTGTGCGTCTGTTTTCCCTTCTAAGGTAATGATAAGATCGGCATGCATCAACTTCTCGTCAAGCGATGTAAACTGCCCTACTACTTCTAAGCCTTTTAATAAGGTTGCTCCTAAAAAAGTAACCAAGCCAAAACCCAAGCCCCCTGCAGCTCCCGAGCCAATTGTATTTTCAAACGTTTCTTTTTGAACTGATTTTAAAACCCTTACAAGTTGATGTGATCCTTTTTCAAGCCTTTCTATACCTGTATCTGATGCCCCTTTTTGTTTTGCATACGTATAGGCTGCCCCATGCAGACCCAATAAAGTCGATTGCACATCGGTAATTCCAAAAAAAATGATTTCACTCACATCTTTTACATTAATAAAATCGATAAGCACAATGTCCTTCAAATTTTGTCCATCGGGTACTACTTCATTTCCATACACATTATAAAACCGATAACCTAAGGCATGTGCCATACCACAACCCAAATCGTGTGTAGCGCTCCCTCCCAAACCTATGTAAATTTCTTTGGCTCCTAATCGTAAAGCTTCTAAAATCATTAATCCTACGCCTCTTGTTGAAGTATGCATGGGATTTCTTTCTGAAGGACTTAATAATTCCAAGCCTGCCGCTTGAGCCATTTCAAGAATAAATGTATGTGAATTGACTTTCAGCATTCGCGCTGAAATACTTCTTCCTAAAGGATCTTCTACCTCGGCATATATTTCCTCCCCAAGACCAGCATTTAATAAAACTTCGATCAAACCCTCTCCTCCATCAGACAAGGGACAGCACTCAATTTCTGCCCCAGGATAAACCTCTCCTATAGCCTGCTTCATGACCTCAGCCGCAACTACAGCAGAGAGGCTATCTTTCATAGAGTCAGGAGCGAGCAGTATCTTCATTATTTATCCAATAATTATAGACAGGTATAGTCCACCTGTTTTTCCTCAACTTTCTAAAAGCCTTTGGCAACCAATGCATCGCATCGTATTTGCGCTTTGGCTCTCCTAATACAATGGGAGATATCAAATCAAGTTCTGAAATGATTTTGGTTAGATTACTCTTCGTATGGTGATCAAAAAAATCTTTTAATACGCCACGAAACTCTTTAAAACTCCAATAGTGAAAAAGTGCTTCGCTTGCTACCGATACATGACCTTCCTTTCCCCAATAAAATGAGAAACCAAACTGCTCTGCAATGTGCTTGGGATACATCTTGTAAAAAATATCCGTAAAGCTTAAGACTTTATTCAATACGTGTTTTTTAGAGGCATTAAAACCAATGACGCCAGCATTCCATGTCTTAGCATTCAAGGGAATATCTATACCCAATGACTTTAAATCCGCTTGATGTGCTTTAATAAACTTGCCCATTTTCAAGACCAATAAAAAATCACTCTTTTTCAAAGTCCCTTCGCTGTCGTGCATATAAACCGCTCCTTCACCAATACCTTCGAAAATAGTAGTAACCTTTTTAGTAAAATAAATGTCTGAATCGAGGTACAAAATATTGTCTTGCTCCAAAGACTTCGAAAAATCAAGCAGCATTTCTATTTTAACACGGTGCACAAAATCGATCTCTCCTCGCCATTTTTTGATCTGTGCGGCATCGATCGCTCTACATTCTATCCTCTCTTTACCTAATACAGATTCAAAATGCTCAGGTGTATCGGTATAGATAACCAATTGAATCTCTTTACAATCCAAGCCATGTACCCTATAAAAAGAAAGGATTGAGTACAACGCTTCGTTTAAAATAGCTTCGCTACCGTAGGCTTGGTACACAATGTAGTTTCTTTTCATTTTATATTGATTTCAGAGATATTCGCATTAAATTAAAAAACATTAAATTAACATCTCAATCAAATCGAGACTATTTTACATCCATTATGGAATACAGAAGATTAGGAAACACAGGATTGCAGTTAAGTGCCGTAAGTTTAGGATCATGGCTTACCTTCGGAAATCAAATCTCAGATGATGTAGCGCAAGAATTGATGCATTTAGCATACGACAACGGGATTAATTTTTTCGACAATGCAGAAGGCTATGCTGCAGGAAAATCTGAAATCGTGATGGGGAAAATACTAAAAGATTCTCGCTGGGACAGGGATAGTTATGTGGTATCGAGTAAAGTATTTTTTGGCGCTGGCGGAACAAAACCCAATCAAACTGGACTCAGTAGAAAACACATTACCGAAGCTTGTCATGCGGCATTAAAAAGACTACAAGTAGAACACCTCGATCTATATTTTTGTCATCGACATGACCCTACTACTCCTGTTGAAGAGATTGTATGGAGTATGCACAACTTAATACAACAAGGAAAGATAATGTATTGGGGAACATCTGAATGGTCTGCTCAACAAATTACGCAAGCCCATATGGTAGCTAAACAATACCATTTAATAGGCCCAGTTATGGAGCAACCGCAATACAACATGTTTCACCGTTACCGCGTGGAATTAGACTATGCTGATCTCTATACTGGCTTAGGCTTAGGAACTACCATTTGGTCTCCTCTTGCATCGGGTCTTTTAACCGGTAAATATTCCAATGGCATTCCTACCGATGCCCGTTTACAAATGAATAATTTGAATTGGTTAAAGGATCTTGCCCTCACCGATGAAAAATTGAACAAAGTAAAATCCTTGCAAAAAATAGCAGATGAGCTAGGTTTATCCTTAGCACAATTAAGTATCATGTGGTGCTTGAAAAACAAACACGTCAGTACTGTAATTCTAGGGGCTTCAAAAGCACACCAGTTTAAAGAAAATTTGGCAACATTAGATTTGACAGAAAAACTAACCGCTGAAGTGATTGAACAAATTGAAACAGTACTCGACAACAAACCATCGTTGCTCGTATTCTAATAATCAATCACGGTATGATCCATTACCTTTTTCAGTTTTTCAATGTCTGATTTACTGAATTTGGTTTCTCGTAAATTAATCAAACGTAGACTTTTCATTTTCTCCAAATGAGCCGGTAATACGTTCATGTTTGTTTTATCAAGATCAAGCATAGATAGTTCTATCATGTTCACCATACAAGCAGGAAGGTGCTCGAAATCGTTATGACCTAAGTACAAATAATGTAATGCTGTTAACTTGCATACATCTTCTGGAATTACTTTCAATACATTATGGCTCAAGTTTAAGGTATTGATTTGCATTATATTAAAAAGTGAAGGCGACAGTTTTTCTATTTTATTATAAGAAACATTGAGTCGGTACAAATTTTTCATGAAGCCTATACTATCTGGGATGGCAGTCAATTGATTTCCATACATAGTCAATATCCTGATGTTTGGCATGTCAAACAATTTTTTCGGTAATGTTGCAAACATGTTTTCTGACAAATTGATGTCGTGTAAAAAAACGAGTTGAGAAAAAAAATCGGGCAAATCGGTTAAAAAATTCCCCTTTAGACTGATCGCTTCTAGGTTCGAAAACAAAACAATGTCTGCTGGAACATGATGCAAACTTTGATGTTCTAATATAAGTACTTTTACTTTACTGGGTGCTTGTTTGGCTTCTGCGATGCTATAGTAGACCCCTTCCCCAGTATCGTTTTGATTATCTTGCGCACAAATGCATGCGGGCATTAAAATAGCCATGAAAAAAAATATCTGTTTTAGACTCATACGCAAGCAGTTTCTGTTTCTTATGGTTCATACGCAATAATCTACAAACAGGTTAGTCTTAAATTCCAAGACATGATCCACTTCTAAAACAAAAAAGGCTCCACTGAATCAGTAGAGCCTTTTTTAGCAAGAATTACTCTGTTTTATCTTAGTATTTAATCAATTTCACCACTTTCGTTTCTTCACCTGATTTCGCTTTCACGAGGTAGATACCGTAAGCTAAATCATCGATTGAGAAGCTATACGTATCAGAAGTCAAGGCCTCATTTTTCA
>Ga0209512_1000997_pt1 | contig 38635 bp, 35 predicted proteins | sample frozenSSSSmetaG_FD_184142 | JGI IMG/M metagenome (GOLD analysis project Ga0209512, IMG submission 184142) | Glacier valley bacterial and archeal communities from Borup Fiord, Nunavut, Canada, to study Microbial Dark Matter (Phase II) -... | ecosystem: Environmental > Aquatic > Freshwater > Ice >...
ATCATTAGATAGGTCTTGTTGACATAAGCGGACCTATCTTTTTTTTACCATAAAACGCTACACCCTTTATCAAATAATATTTTCAGGCTACATTGTCGCCCCCTCAGGCACTGAATACTTTTGTAAATAAGCGCGGAGTACTGGCTCGCTTTGACACACCCGTCAGAATTGCTTTGAACTATCTGGATGAGACTCAAGTGAGTTTGATGCGAGATTCTAACGAAGATACTGCTTTTTTTGAATTAATGAATCGTTATTCGCGTATATTGCGGCAAGAGCGCGATCGCTTGAAAACTAAAACGCGTAGCATTGCCCTGCAGCTATCAGCTAAAGTTACAAATAGAGGCACATCTCTTGCCGAAAACTTAGGTAAACTAAGTAAAGAAGAAATGGAAACTGAAGTCAAAAAGATAGAAAGTGATATTCAGGAATACTGTCAAAATGAAGCTTCTGAAATGGGAAACGTCTTTCAAATATCAGCTAAATCTATACAAGAAGAGTTTAAAAAACTAAGTCAAGGCGATTTAGCCAAAGCTTTGAAAACACGTTTAGGTATCAATCAAAAAGTATCTGTGCCAAATATAGACTCTAATGTAAATGTAGAAAGACTTCAACAGCAAATTGATTGGCTCGAAGATATTAGTCAAGTAGCAGACCTACTGATAGACGGCTTAGCAACTGGCAGAACGGCAGCAAGTCAAGGTTTTGTAAGCTCTGCTAACGTTGCAGGAAGCCAACTTCATAAAGGCGTTTATGTTGTAGGGAAATTCTTAAATTTCAACTTTGCGCCTTGGCAAGCAGTCAATATTGCTAAAAATATAAGCAATGTAGCCAAGTTCGCTGGCCCTCTTATAGGAATTCTTTCCCTTGGAATGACCTTTTACTCGATGGGAGAGGAAGAAAAACAAGATAAGAAATTCTCGGATGCCCGTTTAGAGATTAATAGTCAGTTTCAGACAATAGCAAAAGATATTGAAAGTCAAGTTGAAGCACAAGTCCGGGAGCGTGAAGTACAAATTTGGGGAGAAATTGAAAAGCACATTGCGGAAGCTCGTCAAGAGCAAGAAGTAGCGATTAATTCTTCAAGCCAGTGGGTAGGAGAAATTAGCGTAATTCGGAAAGAATTTCAGGATATTCTCCGTGATATAAATATTGCTGGTAACTAAACTAACTTGAGTGAACTCATACAAAGTTCCTATTGTTAGACTGTTTATCTCAACAGAATAACTCAAAATTACAGACCTTATCCAGCGGAACTATTTCACCATTGGCAATTTCCTGCCGTACCATGTCAGCTAAACGATCCCACTGATCATCCGTCGTTGCTTCAAAACTCGCCGTCCATGCTTGTTCGTCTTTCAACTCAGCCATGAGACGCAAGGCAATGACATCCTGCTGGTCTGCGGGGAGTTTTTTTATTTCTGTAATGACTTGTTGAAGAAGTTCAGTCATGATTTAAATGATGGACATGATAGTGAATATTTAATCCCATTCTATGTGATGTAATCTCGTTCAACATTCGGGGTGTGTCATTCCTTATACTAAAATATGGTAAAAATAAACATTAGCCTAAGGCAAATTCTGTGTACTGGCGCACATAAGGAGCATGATACGCTATGACAATATCCTGATGCGGTACTCCTTGTGCCACTAACTGATCCGCGATCGCATCCTCTGTACCATCATGCTGCACCCAAATTTTGCCATTTTTAATATCTAAATGCAGTACACAGCCATGCACTCGGCGATTCCCATCCCATCCCACATTCATAACTTGATAGTGATCCTGTGGTACGTCAAAAACCGTTTGTGATTCTATTTCTCCGTTTGCGATCGGAGTTACAACGTAATCCCTCAGCAACTTTTGGATGATTTACCTATACAGATTTAGCTTATCCATTTGACAATTACCTCATTGACAGGATCGTAGATAATCCGTTTTATTTGATATTTTTCTACGGAAAGCTGAGCAAATTCTCGTTGAAAAAAAGCTTCGTAAACTGTTGCCCTATTATACTTCTAGTACGTGACTTTCGCAGTTCCCATTTGTCATTCAACATCAGCTAAGTGCTTAAGAAGTCTAAGTAAATGCTCGTTTCTTCAGCAATGCTGATAAAGTCGTATTCAGCCGCAATGATTTCGACTTTATCGGAAATGGGTAAGTCGGGTTCACAGTCAAGATAGGTTCAAATCATATCTCTAATTACCGTAACCGTAAGCGGTTTCGTAATCTGCGGTTCAATAATGATAACTTCAAGGCTCCTGTTTATGTCCAAACAAATTGAGTTAGATGACTATAAGCAGCAGATAGCGGATTTGTATAACCGCAGAAGCGATAACTACGATGATAGTCAATGGCATCAGCGGATTACTCATCTTCTTGTAGAATCTGCCCAAATTAGTCCCGGACAGGATGTTTTAGACATAGCAACTGGTACAGGTCATGTAGCGATTGAAGTGGCGCAAATAGTTGGGTCTTCTGGTCGAGTCGTAGGCGTGGATATTGCTGACAGGATGCTTGACCAGGCTAGGCGTAAAATTGCCGCATTAAATCTGAGTAATTTGGAATTTCAGCTTGCGGATGCGGAAACACTGGATTTTCCAGCCAACAGTTTTGACCGAATTTTGTGTGCTCATGCATTTCCTTGGATAGTTAATATGGAAGGCGCATTACGTCAGTGGAAGCGATTTCTGAAGCCTGGTGGGTTAGTTGGTGTCCATACGCCAGCAGATACAGCTTATGTTGCTGATGTAGTTTTGCAAAAAGTATTTGCTAAGTATGGTGTAATGCTGGCGGGTAGTTCACCTATAGGGACGATGGAAAAGTTGCAAAATCTGCTGCTGAAAGCTGGATTTACAGCGGTAGAAATTAAAACTGTAGAAGATGAAGGTAAGTATATTAGTTTAGAACAAGCAAAACAAAAGTGGGATGGAATTTCGGCTCCAACTTTTGCCCAATCCTCTTACCCCTGGTCGCAGCTTTCATCTGAGCAACTCAATCAAATCAAGGTTGAGTTTGATACTGAATTGACTGCATTAGCGACAAATGCCGGAATTTGGAATGATGGGACTCATTTTTTTGCCTTCGGTCGCAAACCAGCAGTTGTCCCGACAATCTAGAAAACTTACAGTGTTTAGCATCTCACTTGTGCCATAAAGCCTAGTTGTAAGTTTCCCTAAGGCGTGAAAACCCTGAGTAAGATATAGAGGTAGCGGCTTACCCATAACCACCAATGACCTCAACTCTGCTGAAATATCCGCGTCTTAACGCTCCGACACTGCACCGTTTACCCAATGGTTTGACTATTATTGCCGAGCAAATGCCAGTTGCAGCTGTTAACCTCAGTTTGTGGGTTAATATTGGTAGTGCTGTGGAATCAGCAGAAATCAATGGTATGGCTCACTTTTTAGAGCACATGGTTTTTAAAGGAACTGCTCGCCTAGAGGCTGGTGAGTTTGAGCGACGGATTGAGGAGCGTGGAGCGGTGACAAATGCTGCTACGAGTCAAGATTATACTCAGTACTACATCACAACCGCGCCGAAGGATTTCGCCGATTTAGCACCACTGCAAATTGATGTCGCTTTGAATCCGCTAATTCCTGATGATGCTTTTGAACGTGAACGCTTGGTTGTTTTAGAAGAAATTCGCCGTTCAGAAGACAATCCTGGGCGACGAACCTTTAATCAAGCAATGCAGGTAGCATTTGAACACCTACCCTATCGCCGTCAGGTATTGGGACCAGAAGCAGTAATTTCTGAACTCCAACCTCAGCAGATGCGAGATTTTCACAGTACCTATTATCAACCTCAGTCGCTGACTGCTGTCGCTGTAGGTAACTTACCAGTAGAAGAAATCATTGAAACTCTCTGCGAGGGATTTGCAAATGTCATCTCTACACCGCAGGAAACGCGATCGCCTCTACAACCAGAACCAGCATTTACCGAAATTGTGCGCCGGGAATTTATTGATAGTAGCCTACAACAAGCGCGGCTGGTGATGGTTTGGCGCGTACCGGGAATGCAAGAATTAGAGGAAACTTACGCGCTAGATATTTTGTCAGGAGTTTTAGGACACGGACGCACATCCAGGTTAGTGCGAGATTTGCGGGAAGAACGCGGATTAGTTTCGGGGATTTCTGTAAGTAATATGACTCAGCGGATGCAAGGTATATTTTATATCTCAGTTCAATTACCATCAGAAAATGTTGAGATTGTGGAAGACGCTTTAGCACAACATATCCAAGCACTAAAAACCGAAATTATTCCTGAAACCGAAGTCTCCCGCATCCGCACGCAAGTAGCCAGTAGATTTATTTTTGGTAACGAAACCCCAAGCGATCGCGCCGGTTTATACGGTTACTATCAGACTTTAGTCGGAGATTTGGAACCAGCCTTTAATTACCCAGACCGGATAAAATCTCAGAGTACCCAAGATCTCATGCAAGCCGCCCAAAAGTATTTACCAACGGATGCTTATGGCGTAGTTGTCATCAAACCAAAGTAAACTATGTGGACAGAAATAGCCGCTGATATTAGCCAGGTCACAAACCAAAACTTTCAGATTCAGCAGCAACGATCCGTCGGTGGTGGTTGTATCAATCAAAGTTACGCTGTAAGCTCTAGCACAGCAACTTACTTTGTCAAACTCAACCAAGCCGACCAGATTGCCATGTTTACGGCTGAGGCTGTAGGCTTAAAGCAAATATTAGCAACAGCCACAATTCGCGCACCAAACCCAATCTGCTGGGGTACAGCCGTAACATCAGCGTACCTAGTCTTAGAATGCTTAGAACTGAGTTCAAGCAAAGCGAATTGGCAAGAAATGGGGCGAAAGCTAGCAGCGATGCATCAAGCCACTGTTAGCCAAGTATTCGGCTGGGAACAAAATAATACCATCGGTGCTACACCGCAAATCAACACTTGGACAGCCAACTGGATAGACTTTTATACCCAACACCGCCTATTTTATCAATTCCAACTCGCTCGCCAACGCGGCGGCAACTTTCCTCAACAAGACAAACTACTCGCCGCAATACCACAACTCCTCAACCACAAACCGCAACCCTCCTTAGTTCACGGAGATTTATGGGGAGGAAACGCCGGATTTACTAGCACTGGAGAACCAGTAATTTATGATCCAGCGACTTATTTTGGCGATCGCGAAGTCGATTTAGCGATGAGTGAACTTTTCGGCGGTTTCCCGGCTGACTTTTACCGAGGCTACAACGCCGTCTTCCCCTTAAAATCAGGCTACGAACACCGCAAAACCCTTTACAACCTCTACCACATCATCAACCACTTCAACTTATTTGGTGGCGGCTACGCAGCACAAGCTAATCGGATGATCGAGCAGATTTTAAATGTTTAAAATAGTCAAATATTTCGGTATGCTAAATGCATGGATTACGAAACCGCCCGCCGCTTTTTAATTGAGCAAATTACAGCCACCGAGTCAAATACCTCGGATACACTGCTAATTCGTCTCAATCAAGGAAAACCGCCAGTACCCGGTCAAATAACGTCAATTTTGTTGGCGTTAAAAGTCGTATTCGCCGCCTTAAGCGAAGCCACTACCATCGACCGAGAACTAGCAAATACCCTGCATCTGTTATCCGTCGGCGGTCAAAAAGCATTTGAAACAGGACGCAGAAATGGGGTTGATTGGCCACCACTCCTGCGAGAAGATTTACAAAGGATTGCGATCGCTTGTGAGAGTGTATTTGCAAATGTGTGGCAGAGTGTTCATTGAAACGCGGAGAGGCGCAGAGGTAGCGCGGAGGAACGCGGAGAACTCTAAGCTCGGCGTTTCAAATTACCGATTCCGCAACTCCGCCTCTAACTTATCTAAGTCGGTTTTGAGGAATACAGTCATTTGTCCTGTGAAGGCTTTGCCTTTTTTTGGTTGAGCGACTTCCCACCAGTAGGCGTAGCGATCGCCTAGGCGCAGTTGTCCTTGCAAAGCTTCGCGGATGGGAGTTTTTTGGTTTCTTGCTTCGTTGATGGCGCTTTGGTTGGGATAGTCATAGATGACGCGACCGTTGTTATAGTCTTGATAAATATCTAGACTGTAGATTACTCGTAGAGATTCTTCCAAGCGTTGGGGTGTGACGCCGTTGATAGCATCAAATAAGGCTAGGCGCTCGTTACGGATTTTACTGCGGTTTTTGCTGAAACCGAGTCTGCCTACAGGTAGGACTGATGCTTGAAAGCTGAAACGTTGAGCGACGGTATCACTTGATTCTACTTCCAGTTTTTCACCGCTTTTAGGACGTAGTGTTGGATGTGCTTGAATCCAGGCGGTTACTTCTTCTGCGGCTTGACCTGGTAGTGCCAAGGCGGGGTTTGCAAAAGGTAATAAGGTAAAAGGCAAGAAGACTAAACTAAATTTACGTAGCATTTTTTACTTCTATTTTGCTGTCATGGAGCTACACTAACTTTGATTACCTTGCGGTGCTTCATATCTTGGAATACCTGCTCTAAGTCTTTGAGAGGTCGGTGTTCGCTAATCAGTAGCTCCCAAGGTATGGTGCGACTAGCAATTAAGGCAAGCGCTTCACTTACGTGTTTTGGCGTGTTATGAAACACTCCTTTAACCGTAAGTTCACTGTAGTGTAGCTGCTCTGTATTTACAGTTATAGTCGTATCTCGTGGGCAACCGCCAAATAAATTTATAGTTGCTCCTGGACGCGCACAAGCTAAAGCTGTTTCCCACACGCTTGGCACTCCTGTGGCTTCAATGACGATATCGGCACCCCATCCCTCGGTTAGTTCTTTCACTTGTTGGGGAATATCTGTTTGATGGTAGTTAAAGGTTTGGGTTGCACCTAGTTTCTGCCCAATTTCTAAACGCGGCTCGTTACCTCCAAATAAAAATACTTGTGATACAAGCTTGGCTAACACGGCGACAAACATCAGCCCAATCGCTCCATCTCCTAAGACAACTACCCGATCTAGTGGTTTAATGTTCGATCTGGCTATGCCATGCAACACGCACGCTAGGGGTTCTGTCATGGCGGCTAAATGGTCGGGTAATCCGTCGGGAATCGGGAGCAGGTTGTGTTTTACTATCTCGCGAGGAATTTTCAGGTATTCGGCAAAGGTGCCATTGTTGAAGGTAAGGAAAGCACAAAGGGAAAATTCTTGGCGTTGACAAAAGAAGCATTTTGTGCAGGGAGCCGAGTTGTTGGCAACTACGCGATCGCCGATGCGCCAGTTTGTCAAGCCTGTACCTACAGCGACAATTTCTCCAGCGGCTTCATGTCCAAACATTGTCGGTGGTTTTAACATTTTGGCGTGACCACCGCGCCGCCAAACTTTGAGGTCTGTGCCACAAGTCGTTGCTGATTTCACCCGGATCACTACCTCACCAGCGGCTGGTGTCGGGATGGCAACTTCTTCAAGGCGTAGGTCTTCTTGACCGTAGAGTAACGCTGCTAGCATTAATTATCTTTTGAGATCAATTTTGCTGATTTTATCTCGCAGTCGCGGAACTTGGGTCGTCGGAATCAGTCTTAAGTCTCAGGGGTCTTGTAAGTACTTAAAAAAATAGAGACATGACATTGTCATATCTCTACGGACATCTATATAGAGTGAGTTAATGGGTCTTTCTTAAGGCTACTACAGATGTATCAGCTTAAGATTTTGTTTGCGGTGTCCGCGCCACATTAGGGAGTGCCTCTGGACGTGGTAAGTTGCTGCTACTTAGTATCGGAACTTCTTGCCAGCAGGATGAACAAAACCAGTAAACTCCGCCTTGGCGTACATGTCGTAGCAGGGAAGTGCCGCAACAATTGCAAGTGTTAGTTTGTGAAGTCATGTTCTTATCTCCTTGTACAAAAAAGTTGTAGCTTAAACTGAAATTTTGGCAGCATGTAGACGACCGTTGGCAGAAACGCGTTCTTGAATTAGCTTCTGATAGACTGCTTCATACCCATCTACCATCTGGCTAACGCTAAATCTATTTTCTACGTACTGCCGACAAGTCAGACGGTCAAGTTTTAAAGCATCAGGGATCATTTCTGCCATTTCATCGTAGCTATTGCAGACAAAACCTGACCTGCCGTGCTCAATCACTTCGGCGACGGAACCCAGGTTGATACCAATCACTGGTGTACCGCAAACCATTGACTCGATCATTACTAAGCCAAAAGGCTCGCGCCAAGCAATCGGAAACAGGGTAATGGCGGCGTTTCCTAAAAGCTCAGTTTTTTGACTGTGGTTGATCTCGCCAAGGTATTCGATTTGTTGACCGTCAATTAAAGGGGCGATTTCTTGCTCGTAAAACTCAGTATCTACGACATCCACTTTGCCAGCTATCTTTAGTTTCCATCCGGCTTTCTTGGCGATCGCGATCGCATGTTGCGGTCCTTTTTCCGGCGATAAGCGTCCTAAGAATGCCAAATATGGAGGATTTTGAGGTTGAGCAAAGAATTTGTAGTCGTGGGGGTTGATGCCGTTGTAAACTGTACTGGCGTAATTCAAGTCTAGTGTGCGCTGGGCATCACTAATGCTGATGTAAGATTGCTGACGATGATGATTGTAAATCAGACTCGTATCGGCGTTAAAACTACCGTGGAGAGTATGCACAGTTGGGGTAGACACCAAACTCGCAATCGGTAGCGCCGGAATACCGAGATGAGAATGGATGATGTCAAATTCCGCCGCTTGTTGGTAAACGCGGCTCAGTTCTAACATTGCGTAGACGTCATACTCTTTGACATTTGGGTCTAAACGCAATGCTCTGGGATAAACTGCCTCTAACTGAGCCAAGGTCTGAGAATCTCCAGAGGCAAACAAGGTGACATCATGTCCTCGACGCACCAGTTCATCCGTCAAGCGACTAACTACTAGTTCAATACCCCCGTAAGTCGGAGGTGGAACTCGTTCCCACAAGGGCGCAACTTGGGCGATTTTCATACTTTGTATTGGTTCAGGTTGTAAGATTGTGTTTACATATCACAATTAGTGATGTGTAACTCTGGATGATTAAATCCAGATGCAATCCATTGATCATGAGCTACCGGCAGCTAATTTAAATATATAAGCTGATTTATTTATTATGCATCTATCCTGGGTATCATGCAAATATGCTAATAATGTGATTCATTTAATTGTTCTAAAAAATCACAATTTAATACTATGTATCAAATAATCTCTAGTATTGTTGTTGATTAAAAATACACAGATGAAGCTAAGATTAAGTTACAGCCAGGATTAGAGAAATTAATACTGAGAAGTTTAAACTGTAAAATAAAGTGCTTAAGTGTTATTGCAAACCACAAAAAACATGGTAAATATTGCTACTTGGAATGTTAATTCGATTCGCACTCGTCTCCAACATGTAGTGGAGTGGTTGCGAGTTAATCCGGTGGATGTTCTGTGTTTACAAGAAACTAAAGTTGTCGATGCGGACTTCCCACGATCGCCCTTCACAGAATTAGGCTATGAAATTTACTTATCAGGACAAAAAAGTTATAACGGTGTAGCGTTACTTAGTCGTCAACCGCTGAAAGATGTGAGTACTGGTTTTGCGGGAATATTAAGTGCGGTAGATGATTGGGATGAGCAAAAAAGGGTAATTACAGGTGTTTTAGACGGAATTCGCATCGTTAATCTTTACGTTCCTAACGGTTCGGCGGTGGGAAGTGAGAAATATGTTTACAAGTTGGGATGGTTAGGTGTGCTGCAAGAATATTTACGTGTTCTTCAAAAAACTACACCAAATATTTGTGTCTGTGGTGATTTTAATATTGCCTTAGAAGACAGAGACATTCACGATCCTCTGTCCGCAAAAAACCATATTATGGCGTCTGATGCCGAACGCCAAGCCTTGCGGGATGTTTTAGAATTAGGTTTTGCGGACGCTTTTCGCAAATTCAACTCTGAAGGCGGACATTACACTTGGTGGGATTATCGCGTCGCTGCTTTCCGGCGAAACCTCGGTTGGCGAATAGATCATCACTATCTCACCTCTGAGTTGTTTGAGCGTGCTCAAAGCTACACTATTGATGTGACACCGCGAAAACTGACCCAACCCAGCGACCACACTCCAGCGATTGTACAATTTTAAATAAGAGAGAAATTATGTTTCTGGTCACCGGAGCTACAGGCGGAATTGGTCGCCGAATTGTGCGACTCCTACGAACACGAGATGTTGATGTCCGAGCTTTTACGCGCCTGACTTCTCGCTACGGCGAATTAGAACACCGGGGTGCGGAAATTTTTATCGGTGATTTGGGTTTTGAAGCGGATATCAAAAAATCTTGTCAGGGAGTGCAATATGTGATCAGTGCTCACAGTTGTGATGGCGATGCGTTGTTAGATTACCGGACAAATATCCAACTAATTGACCAAGCCAAGGCGAGTGGCGTAGAGCACTTTGTGTTTATTTCTGTGCTAGGAGCCGACCGAGGTTATGAGGATGCTCCGGTGTTTAAGGCAAAACGGGCTATAGAAAAATACTTAATCGCTAGTGGTCTAAGTTACACTATTCTCCGACCGTCAGGCTTGGCATCAAATCTATTACCACTCGCTGAACAGTTTCGCGAAACGGGAATTTATTTACTGATTGGCGACGCTAAGAACCGCACTTCTGTTGTGAGTACAGATGATTTGGCAAGAATAGCGGTAGATTCGGTGACAGCGCTTGGTGCGAGGAACCAAATTTTTCCTGTAGGTGGCCCGGAAATTTTAATGCGCGAGGATATCCCGAAGATTTTTAGTCGGATTTTTTCCCAAAAATCAATTGTGATCAACCCTCCACTGTTTTTGTTTGATGGTTTGCGGAGTACTTTGGTTTTATTTGACCAAGCTCAAAAGGCTTTAGGGACTCTCCGCACCTTGCTGAATAATGAGTTTTTCTGTAATTCTGAGGAAATTGCCCGCTTAGAAGCGGTTTTTGATTTTCAGATGGAAACTTTAGAAACTTTCTTACGCAGATATTTGGCTATATAAATAGAGTCCTAGAGTGATTAATTAGACTGGAGATGAGTTATAAATTATGAGTAGTTAAAATTCCTCACTCTTAACTCTTAACCTTAGATTAATTATGAAATCCTCTTTAGCTTCTAATGCCGCTCAAGCTCGTGTCATCAAACAACGGTTGGCTCGACCAGAAGATCAGCTTTCTTATGAGTTGGGGAAAGCGGTACAGGAGTTGCCACCGCTGTATACCAGATTATTATCTGGGACGATGAGTGCCTTGGTGATTGGTGCGATCGCGTGGGCACATTTTTCGCAAGTAGACGAAGTCGCCGCTGCATCAGGACAGTTGATCGCCTCCACAGAGGTGCGACCAGTACGCGCAATTGGTGGCGGGACAATTCAATCGGTGAAAGTTAAGGAAGGTCAGCATGTGACTAAAGGTGACATTTTGGTAGAACGTGACGCCGGATTGCCACAAGCGGAGGTTGACCGTCTCACCAAATCATTCGCTCTGATTCGCCAAGAAATGGATCGTCTGGAAGCTGAACGCGTTGGCGGTAAAGTTGCCGGTACGCAACTGCAAGATCAATTGCTGACTTCTCGCTTAAGAGACTTTGAAGCGCGTCAAGCGGCGGCGGTATCAGAAGCAAACAGTCAGGCGGCAAAAATTAGTGAGGCTAGGGTGCGGCTAGCGCGGTTGCAAGAAAATTTAGTTAATGCTCGGACTAACTTGGTTAATGCCAAAACTAACCTGGGTAATTCTGGCTTAATCCGCGATAAAATCCAGAGTAATTTAGCTATTGCTAAACAACGGGAGCAAAGCTTCAAATCTCTCGCTTCTAAGGAAAATGGCGCAGTATCACGTCTCGATTATCTAGATGCTCAAGAAAAGCTCAATCGTGCGAATGCGGAAATTACGAAGGTGGGAGATGATGTCACCAATTCGCAAAATAAAATTACTGAAGCTGATGATAAAGTTACATCTTTAGAAAAGGATATTGCTGCTCAAGGTGAACAAATTCGCCAAACCGAAGCCACCTATCAAGCGGCGCGAAGTCAAGCACAGCGTGTGGCTTCGGAACGCCAAAGTGAGATTTTGACGCAATTGACTAAGCGCCGAGAAGAAATGGCGACAGTTTCTGGTCAATTGGAAGGAGCTAAAAAGCAGCGATCGCTAGAAAGTATCGCCGCGCCAGTGTCAGGTAAAATCTACAGTATCAAAGCTACTAGAGGTCCAGTCCAAGTCGGTGAAGAGTTACTATCGATTCTCCCCGATGGTGAAGACTTGCTGCTAGAAGTGAAAGTCCTCAACCGCGATATCGGTTTTGTGCATACAGGGCAGCGTGCTAAGGTAAAAATGGCGGCTTTCCCGTTTCAAGAGTTTGGCACGATTGAAGGTGAGGTGATGGAAGTCAGTCCTAACTCTATCGTTGATAAAGATTTAGGTTTAGTTTTTCCCGCACGCATCAAGTTGAATCAACGCTCACTGGAATTACGTGGTAAACAGGTAGAATTTACACCTGGTATGTCGGCAAATGGCGAAATTGTGACTCGTAAGAAGTCGGTCTTAACTTTCATTATTGAGCCTGTAACTCGCCGGTTTAGCGAGGCATTCTCTGTGCGCTAAGGATTTTTTATCAGCAATCGCAAAGAGCGTGTTTTTAAAATAGTGCGCTGTTTGCGGTTGCGTTAACAAGAGACGTGCTATAGCCCAGACCATCCGGTTACACAATTAAGTGCAGTTGTGGTGCGATATAAACTAATAGATATCTTGTTAAGTTATGTGAATAAAATTAGATATTATATTTCTAGCTTTCGTTATTAATTATAGATACTCAGAAGACAAATAGCAGCAGATAGAGATTATTTATGCAACCAAGCATTTAGGTCGATTGCTACTATTGCATCTACTAATTGTAGACAGCGATCGAGAACACAATCGCCACCGTCTAAACTTGAATTGAATTTTATCAGTTCATGCTCACAATAAAATTATCTTTTTAAGGAGAATACTCATGAAGTTTATCTAAGCATTTTTTGCTGCGGCTACATTAATAGCTGCTGCTGTTAGCCCTGCTGTTGCTGACAACAACAAAGTTGAGATTTTAGGTGCAAACTATGGTGGGAATGGTTGCCCTAATCAATCCGCCAGTGTGACAGTTAGTCCAGATGGTCAAGAGCTAAGTATTCTATTTGACAAGTTTACAGCCTATGGTAGTGATGTATCACAAAGCCGTAAAAGCTGTAATTTGAGCATTCCAATTAAAGTACCTCAAGGCTTTCAAATTTCCCTCTATGATGCTGATTATCGAGGCTATGTTGCTGCTTCAACAAGTGGTAATCTGCGAGCAGAGTACTTTTTGGCTGGTAACAGAGGACCTGTTTTTAATCGGCGGTTCAATGGTGAAACTGACTACAATGTTCGAGATAGTTTAGAAACAGTCGCTAATATTTGGTCGGCTTGTGGTGCCAGTGAAAACATGCGCGTGAATGCTTCGATGGTTGCCAGAGGTAAAGGTGTAGCTACCGTTGACTCCTTCGATCTGGCTCACCGTGGTTTAGTTTATCACATTAAATACCGCTCTTGTCCCGTGAGATAGGAGTTGTCTTGCCCTACCTTGGCTAACGCTTAGGCTGAAAGCTTTTTGGTATTTCACTGAGATAGGCATTGAGTCGAATATCGGCTCAATGCCAAAACCTATTTATACCGTATAAAAGCGTGATATCTAGCTCATGAGTAGGTATACTCGTACTCGCCAAAGCTTTTTGTGATTTCGTCCCAAGTTAGATCTAAAGTTCCTGGTTTGTGTTGACTACCATCATTACCACCAGCAACACCCCAAGGATTAAATAGGGTGAACTTCTGGGTAGTAGAGTTGTAATCAATTACCACATATTGGTGACCTGGCACAACGTTTGCGGCAACTTTTCCGGTATCGTTTGAACCAAATCCACTCAATTGACCAGAATTAAAATCACTGATGACTTTGGCTGCAGTTATTAAGTTATCCCACGGACGTGGTGAAGCTGAAGCTAATATACCCGTAGAACTGTTTTTTCCGGTAACTAGCCCAAATGTATCGGAAATAGAACCACTCGCAATACCATTATAAGAGTTGGTTTTATCTCGATAGACCCACTCTTCTTCATTAAGCTGCGCATAAGCTTTTTCTGCTAGTGCTACCCACAATTCATTCTGGGAATTATTTAATTTTCCCCAATTATTAGAGTCAGCATTTGGTTGGTGAGCATAGACAAAGTTTCCACTATTATTTGCTGGTAAATATCTGTCTACTGTCACATAATCTGCTACTCCTTGATTGTAAAATCTCACGGTGTAAGTATTGTCACCGTTGTCGGTAAACATACTTTGAATCGTGGTCTTTGAGCGAAATGCTGTTTCCGCCAAAGCAGCAACAAAATAGCAGTCACCAACCTCACCTTGAGCTACATCTTGGTAACTAATGCCATTTTGGAACAAAGAACCTTGAGCATATTGATAATTGTAGGAGGAGATTGGGCGATCGCTACCTAAGAACCACTTATTAATTAATTTCTCCATCTGGTCGGCGCTACTACCCGCCGATAATTTACCCAGAGTCTTGCCTTGATATTTCTGATCAGCACTACCGCCGTTAACTAGCTTATTTGCTAAGCCGCGAACATAGTCAGGGAGGTTGAATCGGCTAGCGTTGCTGACAAGTGTTTGCAAGTCTTTCAACTCTGTTCCACTAACAGTACTATCTTTCTCGGTTTGGCGGAAAATCGCAATCACGTCGTTGCGGTCTAATATCCCATCAGCATCTTTGGTGCGGATAACAGTTTGCAAATCCTTATCTTGAATATTTTGTGATATCCAATCTACAGGTGCGGGTGTAACTGGTGTGGGTGTGATTGATGGTGCGGGTGTAACTGGTATGGGTGTTTTAGATGGCGCAGGTGTGATTGATGGTACGGGTGTGATTGGTATGGGTGTTTTAGATGGCGCAGGTGTGATTGATGGTACGGGTGTGATTGGCGTTGGTGTGATTGATGGTGCGGGTGTGATTGGTGTGGGTGTTTTAGATGGCGCAGGTGTGATTGATGGTACGGGTGTGATTGGCGTGGGTGTGATTGATGGTGCGGGTGTGATTGGTATGGGTGTTTTAGATGGCGCAGGTGTGATTGATGGTACGGGTGTGATTGGTATGGGTGTTTTAGATGGCGCAGGTGTGATTGATGGTGCAGGTGTGATTGGCGTGGGTGTGATTGATGGTGTGGGTGTGATTGGCGTTGGTGTTTTGGATGGTATCGGTGTTAGAGACGGTATCGGTGTGATGGATGAGGACGGTATTGGTGTTAGAGATGGTGTTGGTGTGAGCGATTTCGCTGGTGTGATAGATACTATTGGTGTGATGGATGGTATTGGTATAAGCGTTCTCGCTGGTGTGGTGGTTGATGGTGTCGGTATGGTTGATGGTGTAGCTGACAAGCCGAGACTGTATGAAGTATTGCCACTAGTTTGGTAGACTTTGACGAAATAGTTGCCTGCGGCTAAGTTATTGAAATTGATTGACTCAGGATTTGTACCAGGTTTTGCCGAAGTACTAATAACTTTAGTTGTATTATCTGTGCCCAACTGTAGAAGTTGTACATCAGCATTGGCAACCAAATTAGAGACTGTTAGGGCTAAATTAGAGCTATTTTTGAGGCTAAAACTGTAAAAATCTTGGGTATCAACGCTACCTACCCAATCAGTGTAAGTAGTAGTATTTGCGCCAACAGTAATATTGCGGGCGGTGCTAGTTGTATTTCCGGCATAGTCAAGCGCTATGCTCAAGTTATAGTTTGTATTGGCATTAATACTATTAGGAAAAACTCGAATGTAATAAGTGCCTTGTTCGAGAGTCGCGTTGATGGATTCTGACTGGTTTCCAGGCTTAGTACCACAGGTTCGAACTACACCATTACCATTTAGTAGTTGCAAGTCGGCATTTGCCGTCAGACCATTGAGACCAAGATTAAGGCTACTACGTCCGCTGAGGGTAAAGCGGTAGTAATCATTAGAATCGGCTGAGCCTACCCAATCTGTAAAATTCTTAATTCCAGGGGTGACTGTAATATTCGTTGCTGTGGTAAGTGTGTTACCAGCGTTATCAATTGATGGCATGATTTTTCTATCTTTTGCAGGGTAAAAATGTGTATGAAACGAAGAATGCATATATAAGTCAATGCAATCCGTTTAGCTATACTTATCCGCCGCACATTTTCCTAACTCACTTTTAAAGACAAAGTATATTTACCTCTTTCTCCAGTTAGGTTATGAGGGATTCAGTCTTAGCTAAACTTGATTAACTTATTGGTAGCAAGCACATCTGCAAATTTAATCTTGTTTATATACTGCGATTTTTAATACAAGAAAAGCTAGGGCAACATTACGGAAGAAAATAATATTTTTTCTTCAAAGATGGACAAGCTACTTAGCTGCAAAATTTCTATTAATGTGAAATATAAAGTTGACTTAAAAGCTTCAATCGATTGTATTAAGATTTCAAGTGATATTAAGTTAATACAAGGACGTAACGCACCAAAATTTAGATAATGGTGCGTTACGTGCTGAAATACCGATTAACGAAGCATGGGGTACATGTAATCTGTACTAATTGCCCCAAATTTTGGTTCCGCAATGCTTCGCTTGTATCAGGTGATTATGCCATGCCTCTCGAAAGTGCGATCGCTCGCCGCACAGCTGCATCAGCATTAATAAACCCGTAACCTGTTGTCGTGTCATATCCAGGTGTACCTAAGTCATAGGCTGTTTGTGACATCACATCGCGAACTTGGCTTGCTGTTAAATGTGAATCTGCACTCCAGACCAAAGAAGCTACGCCGCTGGCGTTGGGTGTAGCAGCGGAGGTGCCATTGAAGTTGGAGTTGTAGGCGAAACTAAATGTACCGTCAGCGTTACGCGTTGCACTCGGAGCGATATATTCAGATGGAGCCATCAATGTCAAGCCACTGCCGTAGTTAGAACCCCACCATCCAGCATAAGTGATGCGATCGCCTGGTGTTGTCGCCTTGCCATAATAATCGTGACTTCCCCAGGAAGCACCAATAGCCATGACATTACTATGAGTTTGCGCTAGGATGGCGGGATCAGCAAGACCATTAGTATCTCCATTGCCGGAGGCAAATACAAATAGAGCATTATCCTGATTCTTGGTCACCAGTTGATCGAATTCTGAGGAATCACCACCAGAGATGCTGAGGTTAACTACCAAATGCTGACCATTAGCCTTGGCGCGGTCAATCATTGTTTGTGTGGCGGTAACTAAATCTTCATCTCCCGCATCACCACCCACAACATCGATCATCAAAATTGGCGAATTCCAGTTAATTCCGCTGATTCCGACGCCGTTGTTACCAGCAGCACCGATTACTCCTTCGACTGAGGTACCGTGAGAAACTTTTGCTGATTCATCTAAATAGTTGTTACCAACAAAATTTGTCGCCCGCAAATCGGGGTGGATATTCCCACTGCTATCAGTTCCCAAACCTGTGTCAGCAATTCCCACCAACACTTGATTTGAACCTTGGGTGAAACGCCATGCATTCTCGACACCCATCATGTGCAGGTTCCATTGCTGATCGAATAATGGATCGTTGGGCGTCACTGATAAGTCAATTGTCTTGTCAGCGAAGATAACTTTATTGATATCCTCAAACAAAATTTCGCTGCCATCATTTAAGGTGACGGCGTCAAACAACCGCGTACCATTACCGGGGTTATAAAGTACGCCACCTGTATTGGTGTCAGCTTGATTCCAGGTAACTGAACTAAAAGCAATCTTTGACAAATCTAAAATATCTAAGGCTTTGTCACCAATCTGTTTGTAATTACCAAAATCAACATCACCATTACCAGAGAAGACTGTCAGACTGTAACCTGGTTGGTAAGTAAAGGTATCAGCTCGCAGTGTTCCAGCGACAATGCGGGTATTACTAGCAGCAGTAGTTATGACTGGATTACTCGCCGCCGCCGTTGTGAGGATGGGAGTGCTGATAGTAGTAGTTGCGTCGCTGGAAGTGGGAACTATTTGATTATCAACGGGTTTTGGGGTTGCGGAAAGGCTGAGGTTGTAGTAACTATCGCCACTATGAGGAGAAATGTGTATGTAGTATTTTCCCGTATCTAAAGTACTAGCTAAGACTGGATTAGGTGTGGTGCTATTAGCAGTAGCATTACTTAGAACATTACCTGTAGCGTTGAGCAGTTGAGCATCAACACTTGTGGTCACACCGCTAAGTTGCATGCTGAAATTACTGCTGCTGTTGAGGTTAAAGGTGTAGTAGTCATCACCATCGGCTTTACCTACCCAATCAGTGTAGGTAGTCATGCCCGCACCTAAACTAATGCCGTAGGCAGAATTTAGATCATTGCCAGCGCGATCGCGAATCGCACTCACCGTCAAATTATAATTTGTGGTCGAATTGCCGTAGGGATAGACGTGGATGTAATAGGTGCCTGAGTTGAGGGTTTGGGCAATTGATTCGGCACTGCTACCACCTAGTTGCGATATGGCGACCTGCTCACCATTGTCAACCACACCATTATTATTGAGATCTTGAATTAGTTGCACATCGGCGTCGGCGCTTAAGCCATCTAAGCCGAGATTGAAACTACTACGATTACTGAGGGTAAATTTGTAGTACTCATCGGCATGTAGGGGACTGACTTGGTCGGTAAATGTTTGCGGACTCGAAGTAATATCAAAACCTTTAGCAGTGCCCAAACTATTACCCACGTTATCCCCTAGCATATTTTTGCTTTGCTCATTGGAGTATATTATCCATATAACTAGATAATCATTTCGTTCTCCGGAAAAATAATGTGCTTAGGCATAAATTCACAATAATTTATCGTAATTTCATACTTTCTTTATAGTATATGTACGGAATATTCAATCACACATCTAAATAGGCTAAGCTATTAATTACTTGTTTATTGGTATTTTTGAGCGATATAAGCCGGAATCGTCATTTTAATCGTGTCAGAGTAAATTAATTAATTGTTACTTAGAAAGTACTGAGAGGCGATGACACGAAGAAGGGAGTGAATAAAAAACCCCAAATTCCCGAATTGGGAGTTTGGGGGTATTAGCGATCAGAAACAGCGATTAAACAGTTGCTTGTTGACGTTGGTACAATGACCAATACAAGCCTTTTTGTTGTAACAATTCGCCGTGAGTGCCTTTTTCGGCAACTACACCCTTTTCTAAAACCAAAATCAAATCAGCGCGTTTGAGTGGGGCGAAACGGTGAGCAATAATAAATACAGTCCGGTTTTGGGAAACTTTCTGAATATTTTGTAGCACCTGTTGCTCAGTTTCACTGTCTAAGGCACTGGTAGCTTCATCCAGAATTAAAATCGGTGCTGACGACAAAAATAATCTTGCCAAGGCGATGCGTTGTCGCTGTCCACCTGATAAAGCAGTACCGCGTTCACCAACATTGGTTTCATAACCTTGAGGCATTTCGCTGACAAAGTCGTGAGCAACCGCCATTCTGGCAGCTTGGACTACTTGTTCGGCGCTAAACTCTGGATTACCAAGGGTAATATTTTCCAAAATTGTCCCGTTGAACAAAAAGTCTTCTTGAAGAACCACGGCTATTTGTTGACGCAACGAGCCTAAATCAGCACTTTTAATATCAAAACCATCAACGAGAATCCGACCAGATTCTGTTTGATAGAGGCGTTGAATCAATTTAGAGAGAGTACTTTTGCCACTTCCACTACGTCCGACAATACCGATGAGTTGACCGGGTTGGGAACTAAAAGAAATGCCTCGCAATACTGGTTCAGTGTTCGCTTTGTAACGGAAGAAGACTTGATCGAAGGTGACTTGACCTTGGAGTGGTGGTAAAACTAGACCAGTACCTGGTTCTGCTTCTGGCGCTACGTTAAGAATATCGCCAATGCGATCGACAGATAACAGCACTTGTTGCAGGTTTTGCCATAACTGCACTAACCGCAATAATGGTCCTGTGACTCGACCGGAAAGCATTTGAAAGGCAACCAGTTGACCAACTGTCAGTTTGTGTTCGATGACTAATTTTGCCCCAAACCACAGAATCAGCAAACTAGACAAATTGGTGAGAAAATCACCGATATTGCTACTGATGTTAGAAGTGGTGGAAGCTTTAAAACTAGTCCGAATAAAGCGAGCAAATAATCCTTCCCAGCGATCGCGGGCTACTGATTCCGCAGCATGCGCCTTGACCGAATGAATACCAGTAATAGTTTCTACCAGAAATGATTGACTATCAGCGCTGCGGTTAAAAGTTTCATTTAGCCAACTACGCAAAACCGGCGTCGCCACGATTGTCAAAATCGCAAATAACGGTAGTACTGCTAGCGCGACTCCAGTCAATTGGACATTGTAGTAAAACATCAATGCCAAATAGACCACAGCAAAGAAGCTATCTAAGACTACAGTCAAGGCGGTTCCGGTGAGAAACTGGCGAATTTGTTCGAGTTCCTGGACTCGGGCGACAGTGTCTCCTACGCGTCGCGCCTCAAAATAAGCCAAAGGCAGACGCATTAGGTGGCGAAATAACTGAGCTGATAAACTCAGATCCATCCGCCTAGCAGTATGGGTAAAGATAAATAATCGCAGGACACCAAGTGCTGCTTCAAAAACCGCCACTAATAGCAAGGCAATTGCCATGACATCAAGTGTCGGCAAACTTTCTTGCACCATCACCTTATCGATCACAACTTGAGTGATCAATGGTGTAGTTAACCCGAGTAACTGTAATGTAAAAGATGCAAATAAAACTTCCAGCAGTAATCCCCGGTAGTTCCAAACTGCGGGTAAGAACCAACTGAGGTTAAATTTTTCCTGCTTTTGGGTCAGTTCAACTTGCCATAACTGTCCGTCCCAGGCAGTTTCCACCACTGCACTCGGGATGCTTTCACAAGTTTGACTCGGGTTGAGTGGATTGGCAATAATCAAGCGATCGCCTTTAACTGCATACGCAACTACCCAACTTTCATTTTTCCAGTGCAACAAACTGGGGAATGATAAAGAGCGTAAATTACTCCAACTGGTATGTACGCGGCGCAGTTGTAGTCCCAACTTTTCGCCGGCTTCGACGACATTTTTCGGACTTTGTCCTCGAAGTTGGCGCTGTACCCATTCCAACTGCACAGAATTCTCCAGCTGTAGCGCCGCCATTGTTAAAGCTGCTGCAGCCGTGTTTAAGCTGGAAATAAAAGGATAACCAGATACAGCCGTAAATTGTTCAACGATGCGCCCATCAACATGACCATTACTCGGCGCTTCGTCTCCTAACCAAAATTTCTTGATTTCGGGATGGGAAATTTCTGCCCAGAATGCTGTATCCCAGCGCACCACGGTTACTTCTTTACTAGCAGCTACTGCTTTGTAATCTCCAGAGTACTTGTTGAGATTACCAAACCAACTCCCAGACTCTAAAGTAGCTAATGGTTGGGTAGCACCTTCTTCTCGTAAACGAACTTTGCCAGAAATAAGTAAGAATTGGTCATTGACAGCGTCATTTGACCAGATTTTTTCTCCCAACTTATAATTACGAGTTTCGGCTTGATTTTTCAAGCGAATTTGCTGTTCTTGACTCAGCCAGCATAAAGGCGGTTCATCCCAAGGTAGAGAAGCTAGCGCACTGGTTCGTAAATTTGCCTCTACAAGTGTTAGGTCACTTGGAGTTTTACCGTTAGCTTTTGAATCTTCTCTGCTAGCCATTTCTCAAATAGCTCATTTTGTAGGGATTGCTTTAGTTGATTATCTTCTAAGGAAGCGGGCAGAAATTGTTCAATGCGGAACAAGCCCCAACGACCCTCAAGCTCTATAGGTCCTACCGTCTGACCTGTCTGAGCGACATCAACAGATGCTCTCAGTATATCAGGCATGGTTCCTCTGCTAACTGGTCCCATCATCCCGTTGACAACTTTGTCATCAGCCATCGAGTATTCTTTAGCTAATTGCTCAAAATTACTGCCTTCTTCGATTTGAATATGGATTTCTTCCGCCAATTCTTGTTCAGCAACAATAATTCTCGAAAGTACCACTCGATCTAGAAAAAGCTTGCGTTCAATGAAATATTCTTGGACTTTGTCCTGTGTAACCAGAACTTTCAGTTTTTCTAGTTTGAAACCAAAAGCGACTGACGAGTGAAAACTAGCGTAATCTGTCCCGTTGTTTTTCAACCATTCTTGAAAACTTTGGGCGTCACTCAGACGATTTTGCAGCCGAAAATCAATTACCGCCTGTTCAGTCAAAGCTGGACTAATATCAATATCTTCTCGCGTTTGTAATTCTCGCTCAATCACATGCTGGCGCAGAATATCACCAATGAAAGGGCTTAATTTCCCTGCCGATTGAAGATATTTGATCGCCTGCTCTAGAGAGATTGGCTTTTCATCTACTGTCAAAAATGTATCCATGTTCACATACGTAAATATACGTGAGCTTAATTATATAGCATTTGCCAACCAATTTCGCCCCCCAGCCGGATTGATAGGGAGATTTACTTGATCCACAATGCAGTGCAGTGTCAATTCGCTGTTTACCAGTTTAAGCTTAAGTCTGATTTTAGCTAAACACGACTGCGATTCAAGATTTTTACTTATTATTTTATCAGCGTCACTACAACATAATTTATCTCACAAATTGCCAACTATCGGGATCAAGAAATTTACAGCCAAAAAAATTATCCTCATTAAATGAATACTGCTATACAATTATTTGGATCTACAATAGTATTTTTACCTAAAAATGGTCAAAGATAAATTTACAAGCCGTATAATATTTCAATATTCCGCAATTTGGTTAACTGGCGGTTAAAAATTACTTAAATTCCGGAAATCCGCAATCTGTACTGTACTGTTTGAGAGCTAAATATTTGTAGTTGACGCACCTCACTTTAGTTTACTGTGGGTTAACAGGTTGCTTTTTGAGGACAGCTTCACGGCAATTAATTTAAGTATTATTGCTTAGTTTAGGTGTGCCCGAATTTTTAAAATTTGTAGTTTATCTGTACCAAATCCAAATCAAGGCAAGTGAAATCGCTGCGATTGCGCCAATCGCCGTATTTATAATATTGACGACTTCATTAGTCAGAAAAGAGAAACGAGATTGTAAAGTCGCCCCAATCACGCTTTCTAAATTGGTAGCAATAAAAGCCGCCACCACACACCAAGCGACTCCGAATAAATCGATTAAACCCACTCCCCAAGCAACCATCGCCAGCGCCACGGACCCGACAATTCCCGCCATTGTCCCCTCTAAAGACACCGCCCCTTCCGTCCCACGCGGTACTGGTTGCAAAGTCGTAATCAAAAATGTCCGTTGACCATAAGCCTTACCAACTTCACTGGCGCAAGTGTCCGACAGCTTAGTACTAAAACTCGCTACATAGCCCAACACAAGCAGAGGTATAACTGACGTCTCCGCTTCAACTGGAATCACAACCGTCCCCAAAGCACACAAAGCGCCAATCAAAGCTGAACCCCAAACATTTTCAGGTCCTCGCGCCCCGGAACGCTTTTCCGCAATTCCGAGGGCTTCCTTTTGCGCCATCCCGATGCGCGTCACCAAAGAACCGACCAGAAAGTAGAACATGACCACTACATATCCTGGTAAACCAATAGTCCCCCAAATCAGCACACCCAAAAAACCAGCATGGAATAGACCCATCGGGGTGAGTAACTTTTTCGGAACAATCCAGGCTAAAGCGAGTAAAACTGTATTCAACCCCAAACCAATCAGCCAAGGATTAATTGTTGATAGCATTTGATTGAACAAGGCAAGAGGATATTTGCCACAATATCAAATATGTTAACTAAAAGATCTTCTAGCGGTAATATATTTTAGATTAACCAAGTATGCCAGCATTATTTCACCTTGCCTTCCCCGTCACCAACATTAGTCAAACCAAAGAATTCTACGTCGATGGTTTAGGCTGCGTTCCCGGTCGGGAAAATAATCACGCCTTAATTCTGAACTTGTACGGTCATCAACTAGTAGCACATATCACCAAAGAACCCGTAACATCCCAACGCGGAATTTATCCCAGACATTTTGGGTTAATTTTCACTGTAGTTGAGGAGTGGCAACACTTACTGCAAAGATCCCAACAACGACAACTGCTGTTTCGCGAAGAACCCAAAAACCGCTTTGTCGATACTCCCCTAGAACATAAGACATTCTTCCTAGAAGACCCATTTCATAATTTGATGGAATTCAAATATTACCGATACGAGTCGGCAATTTTTGACACATCCTCTTCAGCTACACCGATTGGCGATACTATTTAACAGGCGCACTCAAAGCCTCAGCCACAGCCTCAAGACTGCGCTTGTCGCGAGAAATCCAAGCATGACTCAACACAGGTATCTCAATACTTTGACCGACAGGCATTTGCGAACTAATTGCTGGGACAATCATTAAATCAAACGGAGTCCAAATCGAGGTAAAATTTATTTGCTTCAGCATCTCGGCATCACTGTTTAAATCTTGAATCAAATCGCTATCAGGACGCATTTGCAAGCATCCTGGTCGCTGAGACAGATAAGCTGTGACAGTACCGTGATGAGGAGAACCGAGAGTAATAAAACGCTTAACCCGCCGAATCCCGCCCATCCGCTGGAGATAATAACGACTGACAATTCCGCCCATACTTAAGCCGATCAAGTCGAAATATTGATTAGGCGCAAAATTCTGAGCAATAGACTTTTCCAACTGGAGCGCCAGCTGCTGCAGTGTAAAATCGCCATTGCTGGGAATCAAATTAATATCATATATAGACCAACCCTGTTGTTTTAAGTAGGGAGCCAGTCGATTAAAAATAGCAGTAGTGTCATTAAGTCCATGAACCATTAACACGGGAAGGCGATGATTACTCATAAAATCTCACTGATAACATTCCCACGATCGCCATCATGGCTGTACTAAACTTAACAGACAATGCAGGGACTACTACAGTCATACTATGACACTCAGCGTACTGGCTGATGAGGATGAGTAAATTTTTGTGAATATATATTTCAATAATGTTGCTCTAGGCTACAGAAAAATTTCATAATTAGGTTTGAGTGCATCAAAAATTCAGTTGTGGGAAAAAATACTTTAAGAATACTGGCGATATTCCCGAGGGATCAAGCCATTAGCGCGATCGCTGGATAAAAAACCGTCAAGAAGAAAAACTACTTTCAGCATCTGCCTGAAATCAGGTAAGACAACGAAATCTAGATAAAATAAGCTTCTAAAAATGAATTCCCGAGAGAGGAAGCTCTAGCAGCTTCATCCCGAGAGAACACCGCAGTTAAATTCGCATTTGGAAACGGCAGGAGTAAGAGAAATGATCGGCTTTGTCAAAAACTTAATCACAGGGATTCTCGATTTCTTCATTGGGCTTTTAAGAGGAAAAAAACCGCAACTCGCAGAATTAGACCCCAAACCCCCAGAACTACCAGGTAAAGTCACAGGTAAAACCAAAAGACGCAGCGGCTTCTACCTAGAATTAGAAGAAGATAACGAACCGACACCAGTCAAAACTATTGTCGCGGCACCACCCGTTAAAATTCCCGTAGCCGCGACAGCCAAACCAGCCAAAACTCCCGTCGCTGCAGCCACGGCTAAAACCGAGTTAGTCCAAACAGCCACTAGCGTCAAAGTGGAACCAGTCAAACCCACAGTACCGCAAGAGCCGGTGGAAACCACATTTGCACCCAAATACCTCGCCCCTAACGGAAGTAGCAACGGTCGCCGTCGTCCTGGTGCGAATATGGGTTCGTATATGGATATGGCGCGTGACGTGAAGAGTAAGAATTGAAACGCGGAGTAACGCGGAGGTAACGCAGAGAGTCGCAGAGTTACACCGCGTTCCTCTGCGTTTCCTCAGCGCCTCTCCGCGTTTCGAGAAAAAGCTAATCCGCTATACAACTGAAAAGCCGGGTCCCAGCTAGTTTCTTTTTTCCGCAATAGGTGGATATGTGGCTGGATATGAGATAGCACTTCTGTTTGATCTAGGACTGAAGAAGCAAAGTGGGTGAAGTCTGACCAAGTTTTAATTCCTGGTAATTGTTGGTTTAGGAAGGTGAGAATACTATTCCAGTTGATTCTCACTGTGTTTAGATTTGCCTGAGTCGCAATCTCTACACCTTTTTGAAATTTATAGCTACCGTCAGAAAATCTCAGAATACAGCGGTCTTTGATGTGTAAGTCGCAAAATTGAGTATAGTCTTGGGTTTGGGTTTTGCGAAGTAACTTGCGCCGCGCATCTTGATCGACTACTTCTTCAAAAATTGGTAACAGTCCATCGACTCGTCCTTTAACTTCAGACCAGTTAAAGGTTAATGCACCGGCTTGATTTGCTTCGTTGCGACAAATCACTGTGGCTTGAGGTGATATCTGTTGAAAATGAGTGACTTGAAAGACTCGAATTGCCTGGATTTCTGCTATTGTTGTCCAAAAACACGGGATTCCTGCAAGTTGTAGTTGCTCACCATAGAATTTTAACTCTCCTATTTCCCCTGTGCGGTATATTCGCCAGCCTCGACTAGGTAGTACTAGTCTCGCTGTGTAGGGGTCTATTTGCATAATTTGGGCAAAGTTTTGGGCGAATAGGGTTTTATCTGTATGGATTGGTTCTAAAATTAATATGCCTAATTGGGTTTGATTAGGTTCGGCTTTGGCTTGAGCTATAGCTAGTTGTCGTTCTGCTTGCTCAAGAGCAGATATTCTTGCCAAACCTTGTCGAGCTTGAGTTACGACTTTTGTATTTGTTGTATTTCGCAGTAATTCCCGATAGATTTTTTCAGCTTCTGTATGCCGTGATGATACCTCATGCAGTCTGGCGATATAAAATTGCACCCAGGGATGATTGGGAGAATCTTGAGATAATTTGATTAATAACTCACTCGCAGTCTGATAGTCTTGACGCTCAAAGGCAGCAGCTACTTGGTCGAGCATGAATCGATTTTGGATGGGGGATTGTCAACTCAGTTATAATTCAAAAATTGCCGCGACTACAGACATAGCTACAATCGGCGCTGTTACGGCTCTGAGAATCCGTTTTCCTAGAGAAACAGGCTGGAAACCAGCAGCTATGGCTTCTGTAATTTCCTGAGTAGTCCATCCTCCCTCGGGTCCAATCGCAATCACTATCTCACTCGCAACCTGATCAATTGCTGTTTTTAAATGAGGATAGCTACCACGAGCCTCACAAATATAACGATGAGTGCCTGATGATACTACCTGATTAAAAGGTGTTGGCTCTAAAATCGTCGGCACAAAAGCTCGTTCGGATTGCTCTGCTGCTTCTTGAGCAATTCTTCGCCAACGTTCAAGTTTCTGGGTGCTGGGATTGAGTAAAGTGCGATCGCTAATAACTGGTGTAATCGAAGCTACACCTAATTCAGTGCAACAACGTACTACCTCATCAAATCCATTGCCTTTGGGTAAAGCAATTATTAACGCTACAGCTACAGGTAATTCTGTATGCACCGCTAGCGACTCTAAAATCTGAGCTTGCTCCCCGCTTAATTTGGCTAGCCACCATTTTCCCATCCCATCCATCGCAATAAAGCGATCGCCTGCTTGCAAGCGCAATACTCGCCCAAGATAATGTTGCTGCGGTGGTGTCAGCAGAATCTGGTCGTTTTGCATTTGAGATGGGGTAATGGCTAGCCGTTGGAGTTGCACTCTACACCCTATACCTCGTTCTCAAAGTAAGCTTCAATCGCTTTGTTTACCAAGTCGCTCATGGATGTGCCTTTACCCTTGGCGGCTATTTTGAGTTTGTCATAAACATCATGGCGAATACTGATGCGATGTTGTCCTCTGGTACCGATGGTGGTGTTAGCGATCGCAACTAGTTGCTGGCTGCTATCTTCAGTGATGATGGAGTCTCCCATTGCTTCGATGAGTCCATCACCTTCATCGGTGATTTCTGGTTCACCGACAATTTCTGATTCGTAATTTGCGGCAAATTCGCGGATGGCGTCGAAACCCACGCGATCGCAAAAGTCGCCGAAGCTTTCGTCTGTTTGTCGTGATTGTTGGAAGTAGGTGAAAATCGGTTTGAGTTGATTTTCCAGGTCGTCGTGGTGCAAGCGCTCCATATAAGGTGTTGCTAGTCTAGTTTGCGCTGGTGAGCCTCCTAGCCATAGCTGGTAAGACTCTGGTCCACTACCTACTAAGCCGAGTTCTGCCATGTAGGGGCGGGCGCAGCCGTTAGGGCAACCTGTCATTCTGACGACAAAATGTTCGTTCTGTAAACCTATTTGGTCTAGAAGAAGGCGAATGCGTTCCAGAATGCTGGGGATGATTCTTTCTGATTCGGTAATTGCTAATCCACAGGTTGGTAATGCTGGACAAGCCATTGCGTAGCGGACTAATGGCTCGATTTTTTCTGGGTCGGTAATGACGCCGCAGCGATTGAGAATCTGTTGAATCTCGGTTTGTTGTTGCGGTTCAATGTCGTAAAAAATTACATTGTGGTGCGGGGTGAGTCGCATGGGTAAGTTGAATTTTTCGACAATTTCTCGCAGTGCTGTCCGCAGTTGCAGTGTACCTTCGTCTTTGATGCGACCGTTATCAATGGATATTCCCAAGAAGAGTTTACCGTCTCCTTGCTCGTTCCAACCGAGAAAGTCGTGATATTTGAATTCTGGTAGTGGTTGGAAAGGGGCGAGGGGTTTGCCGTAATATTTTTCTACTGTGGCGCAGAAGCGTTCTACTCCCCAGTCTTGGACGAGATATTTTAGTCTGGCATGACGACGGTCGGTGCGATCGCCATAATCTCGTTGGGTAGCGACTATTGCTTTGACTAGTTCGTAAACGTCTTCTTTGGCGACAAAGCAGATGGGATCTGCCATGCGGGCGAAGGTTTCTTCTTTATTGTGTGTCCTGCCTAATCCGCCACCAGCAAAGACATCAAATCCAATTAATTCTTCTCCGTTGGTGATGACGACTAAGGTGAGGTCTTGGGTATATAAGTCAATAGAGTTATCACCGGGGACTGTGACAGAACACTTGAATTTGCGGGGCATGTATTGCGTGCCGTAAATTGGTTCTGGGTTATCGTGAACGATTGACCCTGTACCGTTGCTTTGCCGTGCGGCTACAACTTCTGGGTTTTCTTCGGCGGTGATGGCTTTTTCCCCATCGAGCCAAATTTCGTAATATGCGCCGGTTTGTGGAGTGAGTAACTCAGCAATATTGTTGGCGTATTCCCAGGCATACTGATATTCTGGGCGGTTTTTGAAAGGTGCTGGTGGAGCCATGACGTTGCGGTTAACGTCACCGCAAGCTGCCAAGGTCGAACCCATATTTTTAATAATTGCGGCAATAGCTGGCTTCAGGTTCTGCTTTAAGATGCCGTGGAGTTGCATCCCTTGCCGGGTGGTGATTCGCAGTGTTTCATTGCCATAATCTGAGGCAATTTTGTCTAAAGCTAGATATAACGGAGGTGGTACCAATCCACCTGGATTTCGGGTTCGCAGCATCATCTGATAATCTTTTTCTTGTCCCTTTGCTCGATGATCTCGGTTATCCTGTTGGTATGAACCGTGAAACTTCAAAATCTGCACCGCATCTTCGCTGAAGTGGTTGGTGTCTTGAAGTAACTCTGTGGCAACGGGTTCGCGTAAAAAATCGCTTTTTTCTTTCAGTCCTTCGACTTTGGAAGGCTTACGGCTGACGATAGCTTCGCTGACCTTATGGTACGCTTGGGCGGAAGAATTAACCATTTTCGTGTAATAAATTTTTGCGGCGGTAGATATCGGCGATCGCACCGGAGTGGGCAGTTGCTTTTCCCAATTCGGCTACTTTATCCCCGATAATCCTATCGGAGTTTAGATGAATCATTTTATTTTAACACGACAAAAAGCTGGTGTTGCTGACTGAAAATAACAGTTAACAACTCCAGCGATATTTTGTAATTATAAAGATAAAATCTTCAAAGCGGCACATGAGTGCCAGAGCGCCTCTCTAGATTTTAGAAGTTGACACCGAGGCCTCCATTGACGCTGAGTGCTTGAGCGGGGCTATTTTTATAAGCATTAATGCCTAATTTGGCATTACTGTAGACTGTGAAGTTTCTGGCAACTCGTGTCTCTACACCAGCACCAACAACAACGGCGTTTTGGTTACCGAGAGGTGTCGGTTTACCCTGGCTTTCTACAAAAGAATAACCAAGTGTTCCGTAAAGGTTGGTATTCTTAGCAATGGGTAAGTCTACCGATACTTCAGGAATAATTGCTGCTGTTTCGTCACTGAAAAGAATTGTACCGCGTGCTGAAACGGGGAGAGTGGGAGCAGCTATCCGACCTGTGATGTTACCACCAAATGTCGCTGCATCACCTTTTTGTCCGCCGTTGGTGACACCAGCCGCAAAACCGCCGCCGACGTAGTTAGCTTTAGTCCCACGGTTTGTTTGGTCAGCAGAAGCTTTGCCAGCGAATAAAAGTGGGGTGATGACGAGAGTAGACAAAACGGAAATCGTGACAAAAGATTTGAGGAAGCTTTTCATAATGAGTGGAGTGTGTGCTTTTATATTTAAGAACGGAGAATTAGTTATAAAAGTTCCAGCAAATTATGATTAATTTTCTCAGAAAAACTTAGCTTAATTGAAAACTTTACTATTACAAACAGGTGTTACTTTATCCGGGAAATTTATTTATGAGCGTAGACTGTTTATTAAGTGGCACATAGTTGATGCTTTTGCGCCTGAACGCAGTGTTAGATTATAGTTAGAGACGCGAACGGGAACAAAAACATGGTGTTCTACGTCTCTACTTATAAGCTGCTAGCCGATTGACAATGAATAGACTTGACCGTCAATTAATAGCCTCGTGATGCCTTTTGCTTGCAGGTGATAGCGAGCTTTTTGCAACATTTTGCTGTCAGGGACTTTAATTACGCGATCGCGTTTAGTAGAGAAGCGCTTTGCTACTCGATGATTGTCAAATATTGGCAAGGTCTTTTGTTGAGTTTCGATAGTGGGAATTTGTCCTAAGTCGCCGAAGTCTTTCAGGGGTCTGGTGATTAATTCCGAGGAACGATCAATCACTAAATAACAAGTTCTTGGTAAACTAGCTTCTGAAAGTGGTAAAACCTGCACCAAACTCTGAGACGATGTGCGTCTTCGGAGGATCGGTGTTTCTTCTACTTCATCATCATCTTCATCATCATAATCCTCATCATCCTCATCTTCATCGAGCAGGTCTTCACCCAGCATTTGCGCCGCCATCACGGTGGCTTCTGCTTGCATATCCTCATCGTGGCTAAGAGGTTGAAATTCTAGCCGAGTCGCGGGAATTACTCTATGGATGACTGTCTCTTTCGGTTGGGGAGGAGTGAATTCTACAGGTGGCGGTACTGAGGGAATTTCTAATTGCTTAGGTACAATAAATGGTAGTTCGACTACGGTTGGCTTTTCGACCACCGTTGGCTTTTCGACCACCATTGGCTTTTCTACAGCCGATGTCCGTCGCCGCACGCGTCTTGCAGCACTGATGGAATCGGTTTCCTCTTCCTCTTCGTGCTTGCTTTCCCTGGCGACAGGCTGCGGTTCCACAATGGGTTCTGACTGTCGCTGTTCCGCATATATTATCGGTGTTGTGCCTTTGTAATCGCTGGTACGGGCAGCACGTTTTAAGGAAACGAGGTGTTCATACTCGTCTTCTGGTAACGTGCTTTTTAGCAAGCGACTAATTGTTGAGTTGCTCACATCATAGCGATCAGCGAGAGTTGATGTTGTCTCACTCGTTTCTCGATACAACTTGAGGATGTTTTGCTTGTCAGAATCTGTTAGTTTTCTCACGGTAATACCACAATTTCCTAAGCTCGTTTTTTTGCACCAGCCCGCCGGGAACGGCTCGATGCTTCATATTCCAGGACAGCGCCAATGCCAAACAACACCCCACTGAATACCCAAAATACTTCTAGGATTCCCCCACTTTGATAACTGGGGATAGCGTATGAGGCGTATTTCAACCACATATCTGCAATGTAGAGCGAAAACGCTGCCGCTGCAATCATTCGCCAAGACTGAGAAACCCGTCCACCCCAAAAGGTGAGCAGGAGAGTCGTGGCTATAATTAATAGTGTTACATCACTAGCGACGTAAAACCAATTTAAAATCTGCGCGAGAGTCTTAATCCATTCTGGTGCGGGTTCTTGTTCAGCGGGTGGCTTAGAAATCAGCCATGCTAACAAACTGCCAACCACACCAATTGCGCCCACAACCGCCCACTGCCATTTCTCCAGTAGCAATCGACGGGAAATGACAGCTAAAATCGTTCCCCAACCCAAGAAAATATAAGCGGCGACAAAGAATATGTCGGCTGGGGTGACAAGTGGTTCTTCTTTGATGACTATTTCGTAGTAGTCAAAAATTATGCCTCCAGTGAAATAAGCGAACATCCCGAAGCTAATGAATAACCAGACATTCCGTCCACTGACAATTTGCGGACTGCGCCAATTCCTAAAGCATAAGATTCCTGCCCCCAAGTAAGCTACAGCTTCAAAAATATAAGTGCCTATTAAGTACCAATCGGCACGCTGTTCTGTGCCATCTGTAGTCGTGATTTTGGCACTAAACAGCAGAAAATACAAAAGCGCCAGCACCGCCCACCCAATGTTCGCTATGACAATGTTTTGGGTGGAGAATAAAGATTTAGTACTAGCTGACTTGTCGTAAAAGCTACTCATAGTAATTTGCGCTCTTTGAATGCACCTTTTAAGTTTCTGGTGATTTTGCTTCCGACAAGGCGCGAAGCACTCCTAGAAACTAAATGTTGTAGCACATACCAGCCTTCATCTTCCATGCTAGTACCAGAGCTTGCTAAGTGGAGATTTATGCAGCCAATTGATAAAATGCGATCGCTCTTCCTCTGGTAAGTCAACTAGAGTATTCGTAATTTGCTGGGCAAAGTCGGTGTTGCCAAAATAGGCTTTACCCAAGCGATGCAGTTCCTGGAGGAAGATCACTAGATGATTTTCCTCCCATGCGGGAATTTTGGTAGCGGTGGTTGGCTGCATCTTTAGCAAATAAGTGACCGCCTCTGCTGATTTTGTTTGCGGAAATTGCCGGCTTGTCAGCAAATCTGTAATATCTTTGTGGAAAGAGCCTGCTTGGCGGGTACCCAAAAGGTCTTGAATATCAACATAAACGGCTTGCAAAAGCACAATAGTGGCGATGGTCAAAGTTTTTACCCGATTCGCATCCAGCGGTTCTTCGTTACTGAGCTGTTCTAAACGAATTTTACCCCAAATACTGTAGCGATCGCTTTCCTCTAGCAGGACACAGGCTTTGCCGCGATGATCGGTTAACTCGCGCCAAAGTCCTTTGGCTTCTTCTTCTTGATCTGCATTAAAGACGCTAATCAAGCGAAAGGTCTGCCCCTGATAATGAAGAATCACTACCTGTTGATCCCGCTTTGGGTGCTGAATTGTCGATATTTCTACATCCTGCCGTTTTAAAATAAACATAACGTTAACATTCTTACTTCCATGCAGGGCGTTTACAGTCTGCACTCATCGCCCCACGCCCATTGGGTGTGTAACGTGTGTGAAAAAGCGCCTTTGCAACTAACTTAATCAAATCACAATCTTACCCAACCAACACCACATCTGGTTGCATTGATCGCCATGTTGACGCTCAAAGTGCCTTAAAGATTAAGTGGAAAAATTGAATTTATTAATTTAGCATTGCGTTAAAGTACCACGTACAGATATAATATTTTAACTTGACTCTTTATAGAGCCACGGTTTTTTTTGGGCGCATAACTCAGTGGATAGAGTAACTGCCTTCTAAGCAGTCTGTCGCAGGTTCGATCCCTGCTGCGCTCATGATTATACTTACCCATAGGACAAGGGCGCAAGCGTTACGCCCCTACAAGATGAATCGGATATACTTACCTATAGGACAAGGGCGCAGGCGTTACGCCCCTACAAGATGATTAACCGAACTGTATGACGATTAGAATCCATGCGTCTCGTTTAGCCACGAAAAAAATCAGTATCATTCCACGTAGGGGCGCAATGCTTGCGCCCTTACCCTATAGGTAAGCGTGGGACGTAAAAAGCCCATGACGAGGCTCGAACTCGTGACCTCCTCATTACCAATGAGGTGCTCTACCACTGAGCTACACGGGCGGACAACAATTGTGAGTTAAGAATTAAAAGTTAGGATGAGTGCTGGTTTAACTCATAACTCAGCACTCACAGCTTCTAACCTTTCAAATGGTGGGCCGAACTGGATTTGAACCAGTGTAGGCGATAGCCAGCGGATTTACAGTCCGCCTCCTTTAACCACTCGGACATCGACCCATTCGATCCACGATTTATAACATTGCCAGAGTTTTCCTGAATTGTCAAGAGTTTTTTAAATTTCACTCTTCAACAAGTCACCAGTTTCTTGCAGCGAGTGCAGGCGACGGTAAATTCCCTGATGCTGCAAAAGCTCTTCATGATTCCCAACTTCCACAATTCGCCCTTGGTCAAGCACCACAATTTTGTCGGCTTCTCTGACAGTACTCAAACGGTGGGCGATAATTAGCGTTGTCCGCGTACCTAAAATGGCTTGCATTGCTAGCTGAATTGAGCGCTCGGACTCATAATCTAAGCTGGAGGTAGCTTCATCAAAGATCAGCACGTCTGGTTGCACCAGCAGCGCCCTAGCGATACCTAAACGCTGTCTTTGCCCACCAGATAGCCTCACCCCGCGCTCGCCGACTACGGTATAGTAACCTTCTGGCAAATTTTCAATCACCTCATCAACTCTGGCAATCCGACAAGCTTCCTGAACCTCAGCAAAATTACAGGTGCGATTGCCATAAGTTAAGTTATCTAACAAAGTTCCATTAAACACATCGACTTCTTGATGGACGATCGCCAGTCGTCGGCGATAATCAGCGACATCCAGCGAGCAAATATCTTCTCCGTCAATCAGGATTTTGCCTTGATTCGGTTCAAAATAGCGAAACAGCAATTTCAAGAGCGTTGATTTTCCCGAACCTGATCGCCCAACTAAGGCAACTGTTTGATATGGTTCAATCAGCAGATTGATATCTTGCAGCACTGGGCGATCGCTGTCATACCCAAAAGTCAAATGAGAAAATTCCAGTTTCCCTGTAAAACTGTAAGAGGTCAGAGAATCACTAATTAAACTCGCTGCATCTAAGCCTACAGGCTCTTGCATAAATTCGTGATACCTCAACATCGAAGCATAACGACGGGCGAAAATTTCCGCTAAGTTGTTAATTGGTTCCATTTCCGCATAAGCCATGCTGGAAACAGTTAAAGTCGTCACGAAATGCCCTAAAGAAATCTGACCTTTGACAGTAGCATAAAGCAACAACCCTAATACGGAAAACACGCAAAGCTGAATCAGAGTCTTTTGCCAAGAGCTTAATTTGATGTAACCAAGGTGTATTCGGTAATCAAGAATTAAAAATTCCCGATTCAGCCGCTGACTTTGATATTTTAATTCCAAAGCTTCGGTAGCGAAAGCTTTGACTGTTTTGATATTGGTGATAATTTCTGAAGTCCGGCTTTGAGTATTTTCCGCATACTCATCTAGCCTTCGTTCTTTCGCCATAATGTGACGCAGATCTCTAAGACTAAAACCGAGGATGACTACAAACGAAATCAGAAATAAAATCGCGATGCGCCACTCAATGAACCAAATCATCACAAAAATGCCCAAAACTCGAAATAGCTTTGGAATCAACTGTCCAGCGATCTCTGGGTAAGTCCAAGTATGATTTTCTAAACCTCTAGCAATCCGTCCGGCAATCCGTCCGGGGTTGTTTTCATCGTAAAATTCTAATGGTAGGGTAAGAATTTTTTCGAGTGTCGTTTTGAAGTGGTCGCGCCGGGAACGGAAAGCAATATCCCAGTGAAACCACAATGTTGTCCACAATTGAATCGGCGCTTTAATCACAGTGGCTAAAAAGATTAAACCCATTAGTACTGCTAAAGACAAAAACTGATTTTGTGGTAGGTGTGTTATGTTCGCCAAGGTAGCGATCGCCCACTGCACACCATTGTCAAGTTTTTGACGCGAAAGGACGTTTAAAATTTGACCGATCGCATAAGGTACAACTAAATCAACAATTTCAAACAAGCAAGCTAGAGTAATACTGAAAATAGCTAGCGATCGGTAGCGATCGTAATACTTCAGCAAATCGGAAAATTTTGCCATGATGCATGCTCCTGGCTATGATATTTCACAGACTTTATATACTACATTTGTAATACAAGGTAGTCAACCCACTTCAGGGAGAGGGGGGAGGGGAAAATTCTAATCGATAGCGATAGAGAGCGACAGGGCGAGAACCTGCAGTAAAATAATCGGGGTCTTGAGGTGACAGGTATACAGCAGTCACTTGATCAGCGATAATTGCCGGGTTAGGAGTGGTTAGCTTCTGGTAGGCAGTAGTTGATTCTACAGAATTAAAATATGGCAGCTTACCGCCTTTAAACAGTTGCTGAAACACTTCTGTGGTGACAAACTGATCATCAGCCGTCTTTTCTGTAGCGCGACCAGTCACAATCGAAACTAACTGCTTTTCGCCGCGTAGAAAAGTAATTTGGCGATTAGGCGAATTCGGATCAACTTTGACGGCGATTACCCTGTCACCTAAATAAGCGCGTGTCAAATTCAAGCTATTAAAAGCTCGATCCGCGACTAACATAGTTTTGACAGGGCGAGGAATCAACTTTAATCTAGGTATTGCCGATTGTTGGACAAATCGCACAGCGAAACTTAGAGGCTGATTAAGTTGAGAGCGATTACCTTCAAACCCAGGCGTGACGATATCCGGCGCTAAAGGCGCAGCCAAATCTAAAAGTGTACTTGTGACTTGCCAATTCCCCGCCATCCAGTCTGGATAAGCCAGATCACCTACAGGTTGCGGAAATGATGATTTTTCCCATTTCGGGAAATTTTGCAGCCGAGATTGCAACTCCCCCGCTGTCGCAGCTTCACACCCCTGGAGAAATAAAAAAATTAAACAAATCCCAATCGCTTTGATCTTGATCATTATTCAAAATGTAAAAATTTGTTGCACTGAGTTCGCCAAACTTAATTTTAGTTATGTGGGCATAAAAAAACGCAACAAAAACCTCAGGTAACAAAAGCATTGAGTAAGGAACAAGGGAACTGCAAACCCCTTGAACTGTAAAAAATCAGTGTATTTACTGATTTAAATGTAACCCATGATAGTTTTATCCTGACAAGAGACAAAATTTTCCTTTAATATCATCAACGATTAAAGTCTAAATCCAGTAAATTTTCAGAAAATTAAAAATTATTAGTTACACATATAATCAGTATTAACTCGTAAATGAGTACGCCTGGAAATATTTATAAGCAATATTACTTATACTATTAGTACCAGGTTACGGCTATGATGCGCGTAGTTATACGATTGCTGCTGAGAGAGCGGTAATTGCTGATTGTCCACAACTACTGTTCTTGCCCAGATGAGCCTATCTAGTTCCTTTAGGGATTTTTCCTTAGCTGAATTGTTCCAACTCGTTGACCAAGGACGAAAATCCGGTTGTTTAACCGTATGTACTTTGCCTTCTGCAGAGGTTGCTGATTCTAAAACTCACTATTATTACATTTGGTTTCGTGAGGGACGGATTGTTGCTGCTGCCCATCGTTTGGACGGTAAGGGACTAGTATCCAAACTCACAGAACGCGGCTGGTTGAATCAGCACTCCCAGGGTAAACTTAGTCCCCCAGCATCTACAGGCAAACCTTTAGGACTAAACCTAAAAACGGAAGGAGTACTGACTAGCGAACAGTTAAACCTTTTATTCGCCAGTCAACTGTATCAGGTGCGGGATTTATTTGAAATTTACAAAGGTATTTTCAAACTAGATAGTAAAGCTGCCTTACCTTGGAACGAAATGACAGGTTTAACTTTAGGTGCATTAGAAGTAGCGTTGATGGCATTAAGAGCGCTGAAAAATTGGCAAGTTTTAGCCGATGTTATACCCGAGCCTGATTGTGGTGTCCAAAGTCTGACAAATATACCGCAAATGCGCTTACATGCCTTTGAGCAGCAAGTCTGGGAACGAGCGTCAGGGATTTCCCTAGAGGCTATAGCTCTCCAAATGAACGAGCCGACAATTAAAGTGCAGCAAGCGGCATTTCGATTGAGACTAGCCGGTTTAGTTGAAGAAGTTCCCCTACTCACATCAATGCCTGTGGGTAGTCAAACTGCAACAATATTAAAACCAGTACAATCTCAAATTGGCATATCTTTTCTGCAAAATCTGGTAGGCTTTTTACGGAGCAAAGCTTAATGGAGATCCTCCGAGTAGTCGTTACAGGTAGCGTCGGTGCTGGAAAAACCACTTTTATTCGCACTATTAGTGAAATTGAAGTTGTTGATACCGACAAAAGAGTCACGGAAGAAGAAACAGCCGATATCAAGTCTCAAACAACCGTAGCTTTTGACTTTGGTCGCCTGAACTTTGAAAGTGGGCGTTCCCTGCATATTTACGGCACACCTGGACAAGAGCGATTTGAGTTTATCTGGGATATGTTAATTCAAAAAGCACACGCTTACATTATCCTGGTTAATGCTCATCGTCCTGAAGATTTCCGTTCGACTCAGCGGATTCTCCAATTTATGAGCCAGAAGGTGCAGATACCATTGTTAATTGG
>Ga0209512_1000998_pt1 | contig 38612 bp, 30 predicted proteins | sample frozenSSSSmetaG_FD_184142 | JGI IMG/M metagenome (GOLD analysis project Ga0209512, IMG submission 184142) | Glacier valley bacterial and archeal communities from Borup Fiord, Nunavut, Canada, to study Microbial Dark Matter (Phase II) -... | ecosystem: Environmental > Aquatic > Freshwater > Ice >...
CAACCTGCATATAATTTAATTCTACAGGGGTAGCCCTTCCAAATATTTTTACCTGTACTTTTAATTTCTTCTTTTCATCATTAACCTCTTCTACCATACCATTGAAATCATTAAAAGGTCCATCTATTATTTTAATGGTTTCCCCAATGATAAATGGTTCACTCATTGTAATTCCACCACCTTCACCCAATTCATCTACTTTACCAAGCATTTTATTAACTTCTGCCTTGCGCAAAGAAATGATATTTCCTTTGCTACCTTTTCCGTCAGTCAAGAAGTGCATTACGTTACTTATATTGCTGATGTGCTGAACCATATCGTCATTCAACTTATTATCCGCCACCTCAATCATAACATAACCAGGATAGAAATTTCTTTCCCTCATTACTTTCTTTCCAGCCTGCACTTTATATACCTTTTCAACAGGTAAAAAAATCTGTTTAATAATATCTACCCAACCATTGCGGATGATATCCTTATCAAGGTATTCTTTTATCTTGCGTTCCTTACCGCTTACAACACGGAGTACATACCATTTGCTTTCTTTATCCTGTACGATTGTTTCTTCCATCATCATTTAAATAAAGAGTAAATAAATTTTAAAGACCCATTTGCAACAAAATCCATCAAAGCAACTACAGCCGTAATTAATAAAGTGGCTCCAAGTACTACCATTGTGGATTGTTGTAATTGTTCCCAGTTTGGCCAGGTTACTTTTTCAACTAACTCCTTGTAAGAGTCTCTTAAATATGCTGATAATTTGTTCATAATCTTAATTTGCTAAATAGCTTTCTAATAATACAATAATTACTAAATTAATTATCACCCTCATTGCACGGGCACTAGGATTCGAACCCAGATCAAGGGTGTTGGAGACCCGTATGCTAGCCGTTGCACCATGCCCGTATAAAGGAATTAGCTAATCAGCAAATTTGGCTGATTAGCTAATTCTATTCCAAAGATACTAATGATTATCTTATTTTACAATTTCAGTAACCTGACCAGCACCAACGGTACGGCCACCTTCACGAATAGCAAATTTTAAACCTTTTTCCATAGCGATAGGCTGAATCAATACAACATTTAATGAAGTATTATCGCCAGGCATCACCATTTCAGTACCAGCATTTAAAGTAACTTCGCCAGTTACATCTGTAGTACGGAAATAGAATTGTGGACGGTATTTATTAAAAAATGGAGTATGACGTCCACCTTCTTCTTTGCTTAAAACGTAAACTTCGCCTTTAAATTCGGTGTGCGGCGTAATTGTACCTGGTTTGCAAAGTACCATACCACGACGGATTTGAGTTTTTTCAATACCACGTAATAAAAGACCAGCATTATCACCAGCTTCGCCTTCGTCCAATAATTTTTTGAACATTTCAACACCGGTACAAGTAGAACTCAATGCTTTTTCCATTAAACCAACAATCTCAACTGGTTCACCAACTTTAATACGGCCTCTTTCAATACGACCAGTGGCAACAGTACCACGACCAGTAATTGAGAATACATCCTCAACACTCATCAGGAATGGCAAATCAACTAAACGTGGAGGTAAAGGAATGTAGCTATCTACCGCATCCATTAATTCGTTGATTTTTGCAATCCATTTTTCATCTCCGGCTAAAGCACCAGTTGCAGAACCCTGTATAATTGGAGTATTATCTCCATCAAAACCATAAGAAGTTAACAACTCACGAATTTCCATTTCAACTAATTCTAATAATTCAGGATCGTCAACCAAATCAACTTTATTCATAAAAACAACCACCTGAGGTACACCAACCTGGCGAGCCAACAAGATGTGCTCCTTAGTTTGAGGCATTGGGCCATCAGTAGCAGCAACTACAAGTATTGCACCATCCATTTGCGCAGCACCAGTGATCATATTTTTTACATAATCGGCATGACCCGGGCAGTCAACGTGCGCATAGTGACGAAGATCTGTAGCATACTCAACGTGAGCTGTATTAATTGTGATTCCCCTTTCTTTTTCTTCAGGTGCACCATCAATTTCATCGTAATTCTTTTTCTCCGCTAAACCTCTTTTTGACAAAACATCGGTTATAGCGGCTGTAAGTGTTGTTTTACCATGATCTACGTGACCAATAGTACCAACGTTTAAATGAGGTTTATCCCTCTTAAATGATTCTTTTGCCATTGTTTATTTTTTAATAATTGTTTTGAAAATCAGTTTTCATTTAGAGTCTGTAACCATTGACTTTATTTCTTGTTACGATATAAGTACTGCTATTAAACATTGTTACGCTTCGCTCTTATACTCAAAATCACCACTAGGTTTTTATTCCTTATCTAAAAAGAGCCGTTGGTGAGAATCGAACTCACGACCTCTTCCCTACCAAGGAAGTGCTCTACCCCTGAGCTACAAAGGCTTAAGACTTACTGCCCTGAGGGCAATAAAAGAGCGGAAGACGAGGCTCGAACTCGCCACCTATAGCTTGGAAGGCTATCGCTCTACCAAATGAGCTACTTCCGCGTGTTAAATTAGCCAATTTGCAAATGACTGGCACTTCAAAACTAAAAAGAACTTCCCAATAGCCGATCAGTAAAGTAACTAACGAGTTATTGGGGACTGTGGGCAGAGTAGGGTTCGAACCTACGTACACTTACGTGAACAGATTTACAGTCTGTCGCCTTTAACCACTCGGCCATCTACCCAAAGAGAAAGCGAAATATATTTTACAATTTATTTCAACGGTTCAGAGCCGAAGACTGGAGTCGAACCAGCGACCTACTGATTACAAATCAGTTGCTCTACCAACTGAGCTACTTCGGCTTATTTTTAAAGAACTTTTTCCAAAAAAATGATTACAATACTGCACTAGTATTTTTGGGATGGCAAAGGTAAGTATATTTGACTAATACTAAAACTTTGTAAAATATTTTTTTACACTAAAAAAATAAAATTGTGTATAAGCATGAGGTGACATAAAAAAACCCCCATTTTTGGGGGCCATAATATTATGCTGCGAGCTTTTCCTTTTTTCGTTTTATCTGCAAAATCACAGAATCAAGTGCTTCATTAAAACTCTCTTCAAATGATTTGGAAGAATGCTTTACAAAAAAATCATACTTAGGAATATGTACTTTAATTTCTGCAACCTTGTCTTTAATAGTGTGTACAACATTGTCTAGTTTTAAATACACATCAACTTTTGTAATCCTATCATGAACTTGTAAAAGCTTTGTAAGCTTTTTTTCAATGTAGAATTTCAATTTTGAATCTGCGTCAAAATGCACAGTCTGAATGTTTACGTTCATAGCAATCTAATTTTTAATCAGTGAACAATTGTGTGAAAATTTAGGTGATCAATTACTTCATAGGCCACATTATTTAAGGGTTTAAAATGAGTAAATTTGATAATTCAAGTTAGTGTTTGCTGGTTTAATTTCCAAATAAATGTACAGCCTAAAGAGTAAAACTTATAACACTTTAATTTATTGTCCAGCTAACAAACTTAAGCCTTTGGATGCGCTTTACTATGTACCTCTTTTAGCTTCTCAATGGTATTGTGCGTATATATCTGCGTAGCTGCCAGACTGCTATGCCCCAGCAACTCCTTTACGGCATTGATATCCGCCCCATTATTCATCAAGTGAGTGGCGAAAGTATGTCGCAATACATGTGGGCTCTTCTTGTCAAGAGTGGTAACATAGCTAAGGTATTTTTTTACTACCGTATAAATATATTTGGGATATAGTTTTTTGCCTTTTTCATTTACAAGCAAAATTTCTATATTGGGCACCTTAAAATTATCATGTTTATTGTTTATATATTGCTGAATGAGTTGCCCCAATTCATTACTAACAGGGAGAATCCGCTCTTTGTTTCCCTTTCCCAATACTTTGATAGTACTGTTTCTGATATCAATATGTGCCTCTTTAAGGTTTATCAATTCTGCCTGGCGAATACCTGTATTGTAAAGCAAGTGCAACAATAGCCGGTTCGTTTTGCCATTCCAATTATCTGGAAATTCCACATAATTGAATAAAGTATTAATGTCTTTTTCTGCTACAAATTGAGGTAATCTTTTTTTCACTTTAGCCGAGAGAATAGTGACCATAGGGCTTGTTTGAATTAAACCCTGTCTTAGATGGTATTTAAAAAATGATTTTAGCGTGGATATTTTACGGTTGATACTTTTGGATTCAAGTCCCTTTTCTTTAAGCCCGGCAAGCCAACTTCTCACAAAGGACGACTTTATTTCTACAGGAAAAGTTGCCTCGAACTCTTTTTCAATAAAATTAAAAAAATCTACCAGGTCGGTTTGGTAAGATACTATTGTGTGTTGCGAATACCTTTTTTGAAATTTGAGGTGATCTAAAAAGACTTGTATGATTTGAGGTTGAGTGACTGGCATAAAAAAACTGAGAACCAAAGTTACTGGTTATCAGTTTCACATATTTTAATTTTATAAAACGACTTAAAGGTCTATTTTACCGCTTGCTATGTTCTGCTTGTATACAGCTTTTAAAACCTGTGTACGACGCCTGATGGAGGGCTTAATAAAAGCTTGGCGCTCTCTTAACTGAAGCAATACCCGGCTCTTTTCAAACTTCTTCTTATACTTTTTTAGAGCTTTGTCTATATTTTCGCAGTCTTTAGAATCTATTATTAACATTTGATATACCTCCCTTGGTAGTTTTTTTTAGAACCGCAAAGATAGTAGAAATATTTAAATTTCAAAATTCAAAAAGATAAAAAAAGTATTTTTGATAAATGTTTACAGGAATTATAGAAACAACAGGCGTAGTGAACGATATTATTTCGTCAGGCACCAACAAAACGTTTTGGATAGCATCTTCCATATCTAATGATCTCAGTATTGATCAAAGTGTATCCCACAACGGAGTTTGCCTCACTGTGGAAGAGATTACCAAAGGAGTACATAGATTAACAGCCATTGAAGAAACTCTGCTTAAGACCAATCTTAACAGCTGGCAAATAAATTCGGTTGTAAATTTGGAAAGATGCCTTCAAATGAATGGAAGACTCGACGGCCATATTGTGCAGGGCCATGTAGATACAATTGCTACATGCTCAGAAGTTACAGCAAAAGAAGGAAGTTGGGAATATAGGTTTCAATTTGATGAAAAATTTGCTACTCTTATTATTGAAAAAGGTTCCATCTCTTTAAATGGAATCAGCCTTACCATTTTTAACATCCAAAAAGATAATTTTACGGTAGCCATTATACCTTATACTTACCTGCATACCAATATGGAGTTATTAAAACCGGGCGATTTAATCAATATTGAATTTGACATGATTGGAAAATACGTGACAAGGATGATGGAAATCAGGTAGACTTTCATCCATCAAAACCTCTAATTACAACTTTATCTAAGATTCCTAATGCATGTACTTATCTTTATTTTTCTATGCGAACAGCAATCATTATAGGAGCAGGGCCGGCAGGACTAACAGCTGCTTTAGAACTATTAGAACAGTCAGATATTATACCGATTATTTTAGAGGCTGAAGAAAACGTTGGAGGACTATCTAAGACAGTAAATTATAAAGGTAACCGTATAGACATAGGCGGTCATCGTTTCTTTTCCAAGAATGATATTATAATGAAATGGTGGCAAAATAAAATGCCTGTAGAATGTGATGAACCTAATATCAAGTTAAGTTATCATAACTTACAAACTGAACTAAAAACAATCCAATCCACCGAAAAGAATGGAGATAATGTTATGTTAGTTAGAAATAGGTTATCCCGAATTTTCTTTATTGGCAAATTCTTTAATTACCCATTAACCCTGACAATACAAACACTTAAGGCACTTGGATTTTTTAGAACTATAAAAATAGGTGTTAGTTATTGTTGGGCAAAAATATTTCCTCGAATGCCAGAAGAAACACTTGAAGACTTTTATATTAACAGGTTTGGAAGCGTACTCTATAATATTTTTTTTAAGGACTATACGGAAAAAGTATGGGGACTGCCGGTAAATAGTATCAGTGCATCATGGGGTGCTCAAAGAATTAAGGGATTGTCGTTGTCCAAAAGTATTATTAATGCTTTGACAAAAGCTTCAAAAAAAACTACGGGTATTTATCAAAAGAATATTGAAACAAGTTTAATAGAAAATTTTTTATATCCCAAATTTGGCCCGGGGCAAATGTGGCAAATTGTCGCGGAGCAAATCATAAATAAGGGGGGAGTAATTTTAACCCAACATAAAGTAAAAAAAATAATAAATAATTCTAATTCAGTAGTATCTATCATTGCAATTGATAGAAAAAAAAAGGAAGAGATTGTATTCAATGGTGATTTTTTCTTTTCAACCATGCCCATCAAAGATTTGCTAAATGGGTTTTCATTACCATTAGATCAGAAGGCTCATCATATTGCTAATAACTTAGTTTACAGAGATTTTATTACTGTAGGACTTTTATTAAAAGAATTAAAAATAAAAAATAAAGATGGCACCCCGGTGAAGGATAATTGGATATACATTCAGGACAAAAATGTAAAAGTTGGCAGACTTCAGATTTTCAATAACTGGAGCCCGTTTATGGTAAATGATTCTGAAAAGATATGGATTGGGCTTGAATACTTTTGTAATGAAGAGGATGCTTTGTGGAATTTAACAGAAAGCGAAATGATTGCATTTGCAAAGGAGGAATTGCACTCAATAAATATAATTGACAAGACAAGTGTAGAAGATGCTGTTGTTATAAAAGTGCTTAAGACATACCCATCTTATGTTGGTGCTTATGATGAGTTTAATGTTGTAAAAAATTACATTAATAAATTCGACAATCTTTTTTTAATTGGCAGAAATGGTATGCATAAATACAACAATCAGGACCACTCAATGCTTACAGCCATGCAGGCTGTTCAAAATATTAAAAACGGAGTTACCAATAAAGATAATATCTGGAATATCAATAGCGAGGATGAGTATCACGAAGAAAAATAAAGCCTAGCGACTATGCCGTTATTTAGCAGGATTGCCCAGAAAAAAAAAATCAGTTTCTTTATTGATACTATCCCAAAAGATGCTTGTACCCTGGAAATTGGTTGTGGCAACAATTGGTTAGGAAATTATTTACTAAAAAATGGATGGTGTAATTATAAAGGAATTGACGTGGAAGGAAATCCTACAATAAAAGGCAATATCAATTCATGGCAATCACTAGGGCTACAACCCGATGAATTTGATATAATTATAGCATTCGAAGTGGTTGAACATGATAATATTTGGGAGTCTTGCTATTCATTATTAAAACCAGGTGGCAGATTATTGATTACCACACCTAACCCTGGGGGAGATTGGGTATTACGTATTCTTGAATTTTTAAGACTAAACCAAAAAAGGACAAGTCCCCACACGTACCTTCAAAACATAAAAAAAATAAAGAACTTTGAAACCATTTACTATAAAAAAATATTTAATCTCAGTCAATGGGCAATTTTTAAAAAATAACTGGCACTAACTTATTAAAATATTTACTCCTATTTTGAGCTTCGTTATTAAATATCAAAAATCAATTAGTGCTTTTATTATTTTTTTATTTTTAAGCATCTTATGCTTTAGTATTTACAGAGATTATAAAAATTATAAAGAAGGCTATCCATGTGATCTTAGAAAAAGAATCGTGGGCGCAAGATATATGGCCAAAGGATATTCTCCTTATTTTTTTAAGTGGACGCCCGCATACGCACCTGAACTATGTATTCAATATGAAGGCGATTCCACTTTTAAACAAAATATAGTTACGCTTCCTCCAAGCTACACATGGTTATTGCTTCCCCTTGCTAAACTCCCCTTTCCTGCAGTAGAAAAAATATGGTTCACTTTTCAATACTTTTCTCTGCTATTAATATTTTCTACTTTCTATTTTAAGTCTAACAACAAAACCAGTCAAAGCTTATTATTGCTTACTTACTCTTTTTTATTGTTATCCAAAAGTTGGATTATGAATGTGCAGATTGGGCAGAGTTACATCCTATTTCCCTTGTTACTTTCGATAATGTATGTGTTTTTCCACAAGCACCCTAAAGCAGTATTTTACTATGGGTTAATTATTGGTATATGTATTTGGTTAAAGCCGTCGTATGTATTTTTTACGTTGCCTTTTTTATTTTCGGGAGATAGAATTCCTTTTTTAAAAGGGCTATTTATTGTAGCAGCATTATGCTTATTTCAAGTTATTTTATTTAACCAATATCAAAACTGGATAGACTTTTTTAAATCATCAAACAATTGGATGGAGTATTATTCGCAAAGAAATTTTGATAATGGCATTCATTTTGACAAGCTTGAAACTCCTTCTGTGATTGAGAAACAAACAAATTTTTCTACTCACCCTTTACCTGGCTATATCGCTAATATACCCATTGAACTAAGGTCGATATTTAATATCTACGCTTCAAGCACAGTGTATGGACTTATCCTGTTAGGTATTATTGCTATAATTACTTTCATTTTTTTTTATATAAAAAAAATAAGTGATCCTAACTTACTCCTATTATTGGGCTTTTGCTTTAATTATTTAGGTGAGGTTTTTTTATGGCTTCCTAAATACGATTACTATTTTGTTGAATTATTTTTTCCGCTATGTTTTCTTGTTTACAATCAACATAAAGTAAACAGAAATACTTTGCTCCTATTATTCACAGGACTATTTTTTTGTACATATCTTTTTAAAATCATCCCAATGCAATTGCTGATCGGAGAGTACTTGATAGCAGGCTGCGTATTTCTGTTCATTTTCTCAAACTTAAAAAAAATTACCGCAGACAAAAAATATATTATTTGAAAATTTTATCGAACCATATAGCTACAGACTATAAAAAGAATAGCGGCCTATATTTCCCCAATTTAAATTCACGAAGGTTTTTTGCCGCATTTATGGTTTTTGTTTGCCATACAGAAAGTGCTAAAGAAAATTTTAATTTACCCAATTGGCTAGATAATTATTTTTATACGCTTATCGGTAAATTAGGAGTAATTCTTTTTGTCTTAAAGGGCTTTTTAATAACATTTCTATTGTTAAAGGAAGATATTGAAACAAAAAAATCGCTATAAAAAAAATTTACCGAAGAAGAATGCTACGTATCTGGCCAATTTATTTTTTAGCAGTTGGTTTTTTGTTTTTTCTAGCTCCTAAATTACCACGTTTTTATATGCCCAATTTTGAATCGGCGCTATTAAAGCACGATATTTTGCCTAAATTTCTTAATGCACCTTCTTATATTCCCCAATTCGGCGATATCAATGTATGGAGCCATACCTTATGCAGGCCACTTATGGTCCTTTGGTACCGAAGAACGGTTTTATTTATTATGGCATTTGCTTATAAAAAAAATCAAAAATAAGCTTTGGTTTTTTATAGGTGTATTTACCTCATACAGCGCAGTTAAGCTAATACTATTGATACTTACAAAATATTTTTTTTGCTAAAAAAATTCTTAAATTTTGATACTACTTTAATATCGATTGCATAGCTATTGGTGCTATTGCCACGTACCTTATAATACACAACAAACAAAAAATATTGTTCATAATTAATTCAAAAGCGTTTCGATTTTCTACTTACAGTATTGTGATTATTTTAATAGCCAATAGCTACCAATTTAAGTTATTACATTATGAACTATACGGAGTTTTATTCGCAATTGCTATACTGAACTTAGGATGCAATAACAATAGTATAATTAATTTGGAAAATTCTGTATTAAATTTTTGAGGAAAAATTTCTTATGGAATATATATGTATCATTTTATAGCGCTGACTATTGCTATCAGGATTCTTCAGCACTATTATTTCGTTAAGAGTTTGGCTATTTATATTCTTGCATTTTAATAACTGTACTCCTATCCTCTTTATCATATTATCTGTTTGAAAATTATTTTCTAAAATGGAAAACGAGATACGTATATTTAAGAATTAAAAATTACCAATTATTATAACATAATACAGCTTGATATTACCAGCCATCAAAAGTTTCTGCATCAGATTTAGTGTACCTATTATATTAATGTCATGGCTTCTATTGTTTTTTCTACACTTGAATTTTTACGGAGTCATTACTGATTTAGAGTCGAAAAAATATATTGCTGAAGCTGAAAACGTTATTAGTAATAAAGGACTATCTGCACCGAGGTTTTGGTACTACTCAATTACCATAATTATTATAGCAGTATCGTTAAAAATTAAGATTGGTTTTATTGGAGCCGTTTTTATTCAATCGTTTTTAAATTTGCTGGCGATTCTATTTTTTCATAAATCTTTGAAATTAATTTTTAAGCAAAGTTCCCTGAATCCGTTTATAATTATTTGTATTATAATTACCTTTTCTCCTTATAGTTCATGGAATGTTTTCTTGTTTACAGAATCAATTTTTTATAGCAGCATTTTGGTGTTGATTTCAACTATTTTCTATCATAATTATAATAAAAAAACTTTCAATGCCCTTGCTGTAATTTTTGCATTAACCATTACCATCTTATCAAGACCGCTTGGAGTATTATTCATTCCTGCGGTGTTGTTTTATTTCTACACCAATCTAAGTCAGCGCTTAAAGTTCATTATACTACCTGTAGCTATCATTGGGGCGGGCGTTTTATTTTACATAACTAATATCGTATTCACTACTACCACTGATGCAACAATTACACTTTCGGCAAAACAAGGATGCGTTGTTTGCGGAATTATCCCCGCAAAAGAACCTCAACTTATTTTATTGAAGGATGGATCGCCCATGCAACAGCTTTCTTATTATATCAGCCATAATTTTTTTCATTTTCTACTATTAGCTGTACAAAGGGGAGAAGCATTCTTTTTTATTATAAGACCATACTATTCAACCTTCCATAATTTCTTTATATTAATTTTCATTATTCCCTTATACACTTTATCAATCATTAGTTTTGGGATACAAAAAGAAAAAAAATACAAGCCAGTTTTTTATTTTATGTTTATAAGTGTTGCAACTTTTGCAATAGCTGTCATATTGCAATGCGATGATTACCATAACAGATTTATTTTAGGGCTCTTTCCATTTTTTTTAATTTTTTCAGCTAAAGCGATTGCTTTCAAAAAAACAATTTAACCAGTCTTGCCTCTTCATAACAAAAGATAAGGCAAAATATAAAGCCAGCAATTTGCTTTTATTTACCGATTTGTTTGATATATTTCTCAAGAGGAATATTGTTTGCTCAAATCATCTCTTCATCAGAGATATCTGCGAAAGTGCTGTGTAATCCTCGACCCTAAGCAGTAATACTGTTTTTGTCAGACACTGAATGAATAAGTATTAACAGCAGCGAAAGCTGTATCTATTTGTTTTCCTTAATATTGATTGACACAACAGATAGAGATTTCCCCAAGTTGTCAGTAATTTTTCTTGTAATAATAAAAAGACGGGAAGATTAAAAAGCAATCAATTTGATGACTGCAATGGCGAGAAGTACCATTACTTTCTGTATAATGTTTAATTAATTACACAGATGCAACTAATAAAAAAAATACATGAAATTAAAAATTATTTTGATTCCAGCACAACTTCCGGCTCTACTACGCTTACAGCATTATTAAGATAGGTGTTTTTTACATTACTGTGATAGTCTTTGAAAAGGCTTATCCAGCGAAGCTTTAGCACACCCAAAACACCTTCTTTAATAATCCCTTTATTCATTTTACTGTCACCTAATTTTCTATCTTTAAAAGTAATGGGCACTTCTGTTATTTTAAACCCTAGTTTCCATGCGGCAAATTTCATTTCAATTTGAAAGGCATAACCAACAAAGTTGATTTCTGATAAATTGATTGCTTCCAGTACTTCTTTACGGTAGCAAACAAATCCAGCGGTAGGATCTTTTACAGGCATCCATGTAATGATCCTTGTATACAATGAAGCTCCTTTTGATAGCGCAATGCGATTTGCTGGCCAGTTTTCAACAGCCCCATTTTTTACATACCTTGATCCCACTGCAAGATCTGCTCCATTCTTACAAGCTTCATACAACCTTTGTAAATCTGCAGGATTGTGAGAAAAATCTGCATCCATCTCAAAAATAAACTGATACCCTTTTTGCAAAGCCCAGCGAAAGCCGTGAATGTAAGCAGTACCCAAACCTGACTTTCCTTTACGTTCCTCTAAAAATAACTGATCCGGGTATTTTGAAAAAAGTGATTTAACGATAGCTGCCGTTCCATCTGGTGAGCCATCATCAATAATTAAAACATGAAACTGTTGATTCAATTGAAAAACTGCATCAATAATGAAGGAGATATTCTCCTTTTCGTTGTATGTTGGTATGATAACTAATTTTTCCAAATCTTTATTGGTGTACTTTAATACGAAAGTACAATTTGTACATAATATTTCAATTATGATCTTCTTTAAAAAGGGCTGGTTAGTTGTTTTTTAACAGGGTTCTGTTTAATATTTCAGTCAATTTCTTCTTTGTGTGCAGAGGAAAATCACCCCTCATCATCCAATCGTAATATTGTGGTTCAGCTTTTAGTACGTCAACAACGGGACGTCCTTTGTGTTTTCCAAAGTTAAAAACCTCCACACTTTTTTCATTGAATAAAAAACGACGGGCATAATCAACAATCTTTTCTTCACCTATAGACCCTAAAATAGTATCAACGGAATTACCTAACTGCGGATAACGCTTTATCTGCGACAGCAATACATCAATGGTGGCATTAACATCGGCTTCGGCACTATGAGCATCTATCAATTCTTTTTCGCAATAATATTTATACGCAGCAGTTAGCGTACGTGGTTCCATTGTATAAAAAATATGTTGTACATCCACCATTCTTCTGGTACTTAAGTCTACTTCCATACCGGCACGTAAAAATTCTTCCATCAACATGGGGATATCAAAACGGTTGCTGTTGTAACCTCCCATATCGCAATTTTCTATAAATTGTTTTAACTCATTTCCTGCCTGTTTAAAAGTAGGTGCATCTTTTACCATTTCATCTGTTATACCATGAATAGCCGTTGTTACTTCGGGAATAGGTATTTGAGGATTAATTAGTTTTCGCTTTACCTGCCTTGTGCCATCGGGCAAAATTTTTATCATTGCTATTTCTACAATTCTGTCGGTAGAAAGGTTTACACCTGTAGTTTCTAAATCAATAAAGGCAATTGGGCGAATTAATTGTAAAGACATTGAGGGGAATTTTGGTTGTTTTGTACTGGTTATAATAAAATAAGATATCAATAAATACAATTTGTAAGCTTACTTTTTCGTTACAAACTGGTTAATAAAATACTTAAGGCAAGTTAAGATTTTAATAATGAAAAAACACGGCTCAAGTGTTGTTAAAGCAAGTTTTGTATCTTTATTTTTTAATTGGTTTTAATAAATCAGCAAAATCACCAAAATGAAAAAAATTATTTTACTATCATTAATTACGCTTGTTACTGTTATTGCCTTTACTTCCTGCGGAGCAAGCAGAAGAGGAACAGGGTGTCCAATGACAGAGGGTATCATTCATTAAGCTGTTATTTTAAAATATGAACTGGATTGAAATTACTAATTTGTCGCAATTAAGTGACATTAAAAATTTGTCGAAGGCTAAACCGCAACTTATTTTTAAACATAGTACACGCTGCTCTATTAGTAGTATGGCTAAAAGCAGATTAGAGAGAGGATCAGAACCAGAAGGGATAGATTTCTATTATCTTGACCTTATTAAACACAAAGATATTTCTCAACAGGTTGCATCAATGTTTAATGTAAGCCATGAGTCACCACAAGTTCTTCTGATTAAAAATGAAGAATGTGTTTATGATGAAAGTCATTCAGGCATTACAATGGATGAAATTGTAGAACAGTCCGAAGCTTAAATACCATTATTTATTTTCAAATGTAACTATTTAAGGAAACGTGCTTGTTTGCCTTAGTTTCTAGTGTATTCTCTCCAAATAAATCAATTACTTTTTTAATGCTTTTCCAACCTAAGTTTTATTTTTACGAAAATTTTCACAGTGACAATAAAAATTTTTTTAACAAACCTACTTCTGCTGCAATTTTAGTACTCTTTTTTTCAAGTAACAATTGTTGCTGAACGGCTGCAGGAATTGGCACTACTTCTCCAATAACAGGTTCAACCACTTCATAAAATTTAACGGGATGGGCGGTTTCTAAAACAATCCCTTTTTCCACTGGATTATTTTGCAAATACCGTTGTAATGCGAGGTAGCCCACCGCACCGTGAGGATCTAATAAATATCTTTCGGTTTGATAGACTTTTTGTAACGTATCCTTTGTTTCCTCGTCAGAAATACTACAGCTGCTTAATCCTTTTTTAAGATTAACAAACTGGTGTTGAAAAATTTCGAGAATACGAATAAAGTTGCTTGGATTGCCCACATCCATTGCATTAGAAATAGTAGCTACAGCTTTTTTAGGCTCGTATTTTTCTGTTTGCATAAAGTTGGGTACAATATCATTGGCATTGCAAGCTGCAATAAAATGCTTTACAGGCAAGCCTGAAATATATGCCAAAATCCCCGCACAGATATTCCCAAAATTGCCGCTCGGTACGGCGATTACCGGTGGATTATTTTTTGGTGACCATTGCTTGTAAGCAAAGAAATAATAAAACTGTTGTGGCAACCATCTTGCAACGTTGATTGAATTGGCGGAGGTAAGAAATAATTTTTTATTCAACGCTTCATCAGTAAATACCTGTTTTACCATTTGCTGGCAATCATCAAAAGTGCCTGCCACTTCAAGCGCATGAATATTTTTACCCAGCGTGGTTAATTGTTTTTCCTGCACGGAACTTACTCTACCGGAGGGATAAAGGATAACCACGTCAACACCATCTACATCATAAAAACCATTGGCTACTGCCCCGCCTGTATCACCAGATGTTGCTACTAATACAGTTACTTTTTTTGAAAGGTCTTTTACAAAATAACCAAGACAACGACTCATAAATCTTGCTCCAATATCTTTAAAAGCAAGTGTGGGACCATGATACAACTCTAATGAATAAATAGCATCGGTTACTTTTACCAGCGGAATATCAAAGTTGATTGTTTCGTTAACAATCTTTCTAAGATCTACTTCCGGAATAGTATCACCTACATAGGGTTTGATGACCTGGAAAGCAATTTCTTCATTAGAATAACTGGTAATATTTTCTATTATCTCCTTTGGCAAGACGGGTATTTGCTCGGGAAAATACAATCCTTTATCCGGTGCCATCCCATTTATCGTAGCTTGTTTAAAATCAACTTTAGGTGATTGATGATTGGTACTGAAATATTGCATTTTATTAAATGATAAGTTATGAATGAAGAGGTATGAACCGTGCCATTATTAAAAACTGCACTAACATACTCAGTAAAAAATCATTTGTCCTTATTATTCCCAGATAGAAAAAAGAACCTGTAGATCGAAATAATTATTAATTACTAATTAATCATTAATTATTTTAACTCCTGTTTGATTAATAGTTGTAACGTAAGTATGGTATGCTAAACCTATTTTGTTGTAAATTTCTTTCATCACATTTTCTACAGCGGTGGCTGTTTGTTCATCTTTACTCAACATAAAAATAGATGGCCCAGAACCCGAAATACCACCGCCCAATGCGCCGGTTTCTTTACATTTCAATTTCACTTCATCAAAGCCTGGAATTAAAATACTTCGCACCGGTTCAATGATTACATCTTCTAAAGAACGGCCAATGAGTGATAGATCGTTTTGAATAAAACCAGCAACCAGTCCGGCGATATTGCCCCATTGTTTAATGGCATCTTTCAATAAAACTTCTTTACGCAGAATTTGCCGGGCGTCTGAAGTACGTACTTCTATCTGTGGATGCACAATAGTTACAAATAATTCAGGTGAAGGTATTGGCACAATATCAAGCGGATGAATGCTTCGAATTAATGTGATTCCTCCGTAAATACAAGGTGCAATATTATCAGCATGTTTTACACCGGATGCTACTTTTTCACCGAACATTGCAAATCGTACTAAATCCTCTTTAGAAAAAAAATCATCCAGTAAATAATTTGCTCCTACCACAGCACCGGCAGCACTTGCAGCGCTGGAACCGATGCCACTACCGGGTTTTATTTTTTTGTGAATCGTTACTTCAAAACCTATATTACCGGGTAATTCATTAATCATTTCCACCAATGGTGCTCCTGCTGTATTCTGAGCAGGATCCAGTGGCAGTGGATATCCGTCAGCACTAATAATTATAATTTTCTTTTCGTCCAGTAATTTAATTTCCATTAAATCATTAGGCTCGTTTAAGCACATACCCAACACATCGAAGCCGCAAACTAAATTAGCAACGGTTGCTGGTGCAAGGACCTGCACACTTGTACTCCCAGCAGGACTGCTCCATTTTGCATCATGCGTCTCTATTTCGCCTTGTTGTTCATTCATATATTTTCTGTTTACTCAAGTGCTAAATTATACCCTCGATGCTTTAATAATATCTCCAAATACACCGGATGCAGTTACATCCGCTCCGGCTCCGGCTCCTTTTATTACCAACGGTTGCTCAACATAACGATTGGTATAAAACAATACAATATTGTCTTTGCCGTATAGATGGTAAAGGTCGTGTTGTAGGCCAATATGCTGTAAACCAACAGATGCGTTTCCATTTTCGAAGCTGGCAACAAATTTTAATTTATCTGTGCCTGCAGCATCAAATAATTTTTTAAAATGTCCTTCATGCTCTTCCATTGATTTATAGAAATCTTCAACAGAACCAACCATACATGCTGCCGGCATAAAACTATTATTTGCAATTTCTTCCATTTCCATTACGTTACCTGCTTCACGGGCAAGAATCATTATTTTACGCATTACATCTTTGCCACTTAAATCTAACCGTGGATCGGGCTCGGTATAGCCTTCATCCTGCGCTTGTTTTACTATGGTTGCAAAACTTTTTTTACCATCGTAATTGTTAAAAACAAAATTGAGTGTACCACTTAACACGGCCAGTATTTTATTAATTTTATCGCCGCCGCGTAACAAATCGTTAAGTGTTCCAATAATTGGCAAGCTAGCGCCTACGTTGGTTTCAAACAAAAACTGTGCATTGAATTCTCTTGAAAGGCTTTTTAATTTCTTGTAATACTCAAAAGAAGAGGAACAGGCAATTTTGTTACAAGCTACCACGGAAATACTTTTTTGCAATAACTCCTCATAACAGGTAGCTACCATTTCATTAGCGGTAACATCTGCAAAAACGGAATTACGCAAATTCTTTAATTGTATACTGTTGATGAATTTTTGCATATTCATCGCTTCACCTTCACTCAGTAATAATTCTTTCCATTTGTTCAAATCAATACCTTCATCTTTAAACAACATTTTTTTACTGTTGCAGAGGCCAACCACGTTGATTTTTAAATGCAGATTTTTTAATAGGTATTGCTGCTGTTGTAATATTTGTGCTACCAGTTTACCGCCCACATTACCCACCCCTGCTATAAAAAGATTGATCTCTTTATACACCGTTTCAAAAAATTCTTCGTGCAATACATTGATTGCCTTTTTTACATCCTGCGCAGCTATCACAGCAGAAATATTTCTTTCTGAAGAGCCCTGCGCAATGGCACGCACATTTATACCATTACGTCCAAGATTACCAAACATTTTACCGCTGATTCCCGGATGACTTTTCATGTTGTCTCCCACCAGTGCAACTATTGCCAAGTCCTTTTCCACAATAATCGGGTCTACTTTTTTCGTTTCAATTTCGTAGGCAAAAGTTTCATCAATAATTCTTTGTGCCTGGTCTGCATTAGCTGCATCAATACCAACACAAATAGAATGTTCAGAAGAACTTTGGGTGATAAGAATTACATTTATCTTTCTAACTGCCAAAGCTTCAAACAATCTTTTAGAAAATCCTGGAATACCCACCATGCCACTACCCTCAAGGCTTAATAATGCAATGCTGTTTATGCTGGAAATTCCCCTTATACTATTACCATTATTGTCAGATTCTTTTTGAATTACTGTTCCGGCGTCTTCTGGTGCAAAAGTATTTTTAATCCATGTTGAAATGCCCTTTCCCCTTACGGGTTGTATGGTTGGCGGATAAATAACCTTGGCTCCAAAATGAGATAGTTCCATAGCTTCCTGGTAAGAAATCTGGGGAATGATTTTAGCATTAGTAACCAACCTTGGGTCAGCAGTCATCATCCCTGATACATCTGTCCAAATTTCCAACACCTTTACATTCAACGCAGCTGCAACAATTGCAGCTGTATAGTCAGACCCTCCTCTACCCAATGTAGTATTTACGCCGTTTGTATCCGAAGCTATAAAACCCGGCATCATAAATAACCGAGAACCTGTTGCCTTAAAATGATTAGCTATTTTTTTATTCGTAACTGCAAAATCAACAACTGCTGCACTGTAGTTTGCATTGGTTGTAATAAGTTGGGTAGAATTTACCCATTCGCATTCAATTTCGTCCGTATTTAATTTAGCCGCAATAATTTTGGAAGATAAAATTTCCCCGTAGCTAACGATCCTGTCTTTGGTACGCTCTGATAATTCTTTCAATAAAAAAATACCGGTACATATATCTTCAATTTCATTACACAACGTTTTTACCAGGCTTAACACGGCACTTTGTTGCGTTATGGTAATTAACTCTTTTACAGTGTTAAGATGGCGTAATTCTGCTTCATGTAATTTTTCTTTGTAGGTTTCATGTCCTTCTGCCGCAAGCTGGCTGCATTGCAATAAAATATCCGTTATGCCTCCAAATGCAGATACAACAACAACAGTAGTATCTTCTTCAACTTTTTCTTTTATAATAGCAATTACTTTATTAATGTTAGCTGCGTTCGCTACAGAACTTCCTCCAAACTTTAAAACCTGCATTTCTTTTATTTATATAAGTGATGTAAAATTAAAACCTGATAAATTTCATTTGATGAAAAAAAAGCGACTTGCCTAAAGGTAATATGAAATTTGCAACCCTTAACGGGTTGTACCAGTTGTAAAAATAGTGGCACCTGTTGCTGTAAAAGCAAGGCTAAATTGAGATGGAATGATATGTAATTTCACTTGTACCACTTTTGAAGCCGCTAAATTAAGTAAATTATTGATAAGGAGTCAAACGATTTGAAATTTTTTAAGTATTTTCATGCTTTCCAGATTATTGCTGCCAGCTTAATCATAGTTTATTAAATATTATTGAATATGGATCACCAGTCGTCTACAGGCTTGCAGCATTTTAAAAATTTAGTTGGTATTAAGTTTCAACTATACAATAGTCTCTTCACCTCTCTCCCTTTTCACAGGATAGAAAAAACAGGTATTTTGTTATCGCTATTGCAAAACAATTGCGAAGAAGGCTATAGAAAAAAGCAAAGCCCTGTTGAAATTATTGAAGATTTTTTTACAAGGCATACTATTTATATAAATCAGCAGGAAAGACTGGACCTGCTATTTCGTTTTATTCAATATATAGAAAGACAGGTTGTACTTTTTGATGCGTTGGAAGATGCTTCTTTTAAGGAAGTAAATGATATGGGTGGTGTCGGTACGCTAAAACATTTGGAAAGTGAAGTTTTGCAAAGTAGTAAAGAAGATGAATTAGCAGCCAAGTTAAAAACCTTTGCGGTAAGAATGGTACTGACAGCACATCCAACCCAATTTTATCCAGGTGCCGTTTTAGGAATTATAAATGATTTGTCAAAAGCACTGAATGCCAATAACGCAGCACAAATAAATATGTATCTGCAACAATTAGGTAAAACCCCTTTTTTTAAAAAACAAAAACCAACTCCATACGATGAAGCATTAAACCTTGTGTGGTACCTGGAGAATATTTTTTATGCCGCAGCAGGAAAAATCATGTCGTTTTTAAAAAATCAATTTCCAAATGCAATTGATGCTAACAATCCAATTATCACAATGGGGTTTTGGCCTGGTGGTGATAGGGATGGTAATCCGTTTGTTACTGTTGGCACTACATTAAAAGTGGCTGATGCTTTAAGGGGAGGTATTATTAAATCGTATTACTTAGAAATTAGACGAATTAAACGCCGCTTAACTTTTGAAGGCGTGGATAGCATACTTGCAGACCTTGAAACCCAGATGTATGATAACATTTTTATTCCCGGACAGCGAACTGCATTGAGTAAACAACATATACTTGATGAGTTAAATAAAATAAGGGAAATATTGATATACAAACACAATGGATTATTTCTCTACTTAATAGATAATTTTATCAATAAGGTAAATGTATTTGGTTTACATTTTGCTTCATTGGATGTACGCCAGGAAAGCACTGTACATAGTAAGGTACTGGATGCCATTTCTAAAAAATCAGGTTATCTGCCACCTGATTACAGCGACCTTTCTACAGAAGAAAAAATAAATATCTTAACTACTATTGCGATTTCTTTAAAGGAAGAAATATTTGAAGATCCTTTAGTAACAGATACCATTGCAACAATTAAAGCAATTAAAAATATACAGGATTTTAATGGTGAGGCAGGTTGCAATCGGTACATAATCAGTCAATGTAATAGCGCTCTAAATGTATTAGAAGTATACGGCCTTTTCTTATTATGTGGCTGGGATAAAGAAGCATTTACTGTTAATATTATTCCATTATTTGAAACGGTAGAAGACCTGAAAAATGCGGCCGGAGTAATGAAGCAATTGTATTCGAATGAGATTTATGCACATCATCTTGTTAAAAGAAATAAATACCAAACGATTATGCTGGGCTTTTCTGACGGTACCAAAGATGGTGGCTATTTAATGGCCAACTGGGGTATTTATAAAGCAAAAGAAAACCTAACTACAATTTCAAATGAATATAATATAGAAGTCCTTTTCTTTGACGGCCGTGGTGGACCGCCATCTAGAGGAGGAGGTAAAACACATAAGTTTTATGCTTCAATGGGAAACAATATTTCTAATAAAGAAATTCAACTTACTATTCAGGGACAAACGGTAAGTTCTAGTTTTGGTACTGTAGAGAGTGCGCAGTTTAACATTGAGCAATTATTGCATGCCGGCATATCAAACGAGTTGTTTAATAATCGTCACATAACACTTGAAGAAGAAGAAGAGAAATTGTTAAGTCTGCTAGCCGAGGTTAGTTTTACGAAATACAGTTCCTTAAAAAATCACCCAAGATTTACTGATTATTTATCGCAGGTAAGTCCGCTTAAATTTTACAGTGAAACCAATATCGGCAGCAGACCTGCTAATAGATCTGGTAATACAAAATTATCACTGAAAGATCTCAGGGCAATTCCTTATGTTGGTGCCTGGGCACAACTAAAACAAAATGTAACTGGATATTTTGGTGTGGGTACTGCTCTGCACGAACTGGATAAGCAGGGTAAATTTGGGGAGTTAAAAGTATTATACAATAAGTCTCTGTTTTTTAAAACATTACTTGACAACTGTGAAATGGCTATGAAGAAATGTTTTTTTCCGTTAACTGAATTTTTATCAAAGGATTCAAAGTATGCCGAAATATGGACAATCATTTATGATGAATATAATTTGACCAGTCTTTACATATTAAAACTTTCAGGTAAAAAAGAATTGATGAGTGACTACCCAGTTGATCTTTTATCAATTGCAATGAGAGAGAAAATAGTAATGCCATTGCTGACTATACAACAATTTGCCATCATGAATATCCGACAGATTGAGGACAACCTGGTTAATTCTCCATTAAAAGCAACCTATGAAAAATTGGTAATGCGTTCTTCTTTTGGGATTATCAATGCTGGCAGGAATTCAGCCTGATTTGTTTACCCTAGACATGTAAATTTATATAATAAATTGATAATAGTTTTATAGTGTTTCAAGAAGCATTTTTTAGGAACTATTAACTATGCTACCATATTTTTAATATATCCTGCACAATCCAAATTGAATTTATACAAAAAAGACTGCCATAACCAGGCAGTCTTTAATTTCATATTTTCAAACAAGTGTATTAATGAGCTGTATGTTTGCTCTTTTTGAAGGCAGGAGCAACAATAAAAGCCACTAATAATAGGAAATATCCTACAACTGAAACACCGCTATTCCCAGCTTCTGTGTTATTAACTGTTCCTTCGGCCATAGTTGAAATTTGTAAGCCAATAATAATCGCTGATGTCAATAATCCTTTCTGAATTAAATTTTTCATTTTGTATTTTTTAAGTTTTTATTCTATCTAAAGATTAAAATAACGACTTTAATTAATACAAAATTGCAGTATCAAAAATTTTTAGCTGTAAGTTAGCCGAATACAATATTTATTAAATATTAAAAAAATTGTAGAAATTATTAATTTTATGTCCTTCATTTTTTGAAACTGTTTTTTTTAAAAAAAACTTTCTTAAAAGAAATTAAAGAAACTAACGTATTGGAAATACTTTCCTAACAACACTAATTGAGAACATATATTTTTATTTTAGTATAATAAAATATTTTAACATTTTCTTAACAAAAAAAGTAAGGTTGAAACAATCAACGTGGCATAAATAAGTAAAATAATTTGATCACTCAGAATAGGCGGCGGTTCCATGCTCAAACACATCCAAACCCCCTGGATTTGTTTCAGCTTCTGCTTCTACCCGCAGTCTCCATGGATTGGGCAGCTTGTTAATTACCCACATTAATATAAAGGCTACGGTAAATGTTGCAGCAACAATAGTGAGATTACCAACCAATTGCTTTACAAATAGATCCTTGCCACCACCATAAAATAAACCTTTTAAAGGCGCTGAATTATCTGCCCCAGTAGGACCAGTAACACCATATTTGCCGCAGGCAAATAAACCTAATGACCATGTACCCCAAATACCGGCTGCGCCGTGTACCGGAACTGCACCAATTGGATCATCAATTCTTAAATATTCTAATAACCCAGTCACTAAATAAACAACCAATCCTGCTATTGCGCCAATTAATACAGCGCCAGTAGGAGAAACCCAATAACAAGGACATGTTATTGCTACTAATCCCCCTAAAACCCCATTAACTGTAAAAGGCAAATCAAATTTTCCTTTTGTGCTACCAAACCATAAAGCCAAATACATGGCAACCATACCACCAGAGCAAGCAGCTAAAGTTGTGTTGGTTGCAACCCGTCCGATTCCCTGCATATCAACGGCAGATAATGTACTACCCGGGTTGAATCCATACCACCCAAACCATAAAATAAAAGCTCCGACAGCACCCAACGTTAAGTTGTGAGCGAGTGGCATACCTCCACCGTCTCGTTTAAATACCCTTCCAATGCGTGGTCCTAAAACTATAGCACCAGCGAGAGAAGCAATACCACCAATAGTATGTACAACAGTTGAACCAGCAAAATCCCAGAAACCATAAGTTGCAAGAAATCCACCTGGCCCCCATGCCCAATGACCAATAATTGGATAAATAAATCCAGTAATACCTATTGAATATAAGATATCGCCACGGAAACTTGTGCGTCCAATCATAGCACCTGAGACTATTGTAGAACAAGTGTCAGCAAAAGCATATTGAAAAATCCAATGAGCAATTACCGGAATACCTGTAGTTAAGTAAGTTTCAGGAGCTCCCTGCAAAAAAAACCAGTGATAACCAATATACGCATTGCCTTCGCTAAACATAAAAGCATAACCAATTGCCCAAAAAAGAAGCCCACACAAACAAGTATCAAATAAACATTCCATTAATACGTTTACAGTTTCTGTCTTTCTAGCGAACCCAGCTTCCAGCATGACAAAACCAGCTTGCATACCAAATACTAAAAATGCCGATACCAGTGTCCATATTGTATTGGCTGTATTCATCAAAACTGTTTCATGAGGTGTATATACTTCCTGTGCATAAACTGTTGAAGCAATCATTGATGGTAGCACTTTCATTGCAGTAACAATGATGAAAACACCTAATACTTTTGCGAAAACAATGGTAAACCACATTTTCCATTTTTCTGCTTTTGTTAGTTTGATAGCAACTGGACTTGGAGATTTCCTTTGACCCATTTGCCTTAGATTACTTAAAGTTGCTGAGAACATGGTAGGTAAGTTTGAGTTTATAAAATGATTTAAAAAGACTTAATTAGAATTTGTAAACTGCCGCCAGTAAAGCTGTGGCGGTTGATTTAGAACCGGTACCATCGCTCTTGGTAAAAATTTCACTTTGCGCAGATTCAACTCTTATTTCAGGAATAAGGGTAAAAGGACCAACTTTATAATTTAAAGACAAGGTGTTTGCAAAAATGTTTTTTGTACCATAATATACCACTTTACTATCACTGATCAGCTCACTTCTTAAAGTAAGGCCAACTGCCGCAGTAGGATCCGCATTAAGATAAAGCGCAAAACCTTTCCAACTGCCGCTCGGGCTGGGAGACCCATCAATTTGCTTACGGTCTTGCATTGTTGCATTGAAACCGATACCAAATTTATCCGTCACTGTAGCATTCAAAACCAGATCAAGCTGACTTAGACTTTTAAGCGCAGACGTTACATTTCCATTGTTATCTTCAATCCTTGTAGGGTTGGCACCCGTCTTAGAACCAAAATAACCAGCATAATTCAGGTAAGCTTTAAATTTACCATTTTTAGATCCGCCACTAAATTGTGCGATCAATGTTTTTGTACTGGTTGTAGAAGTGGTCTGGTCAATGAAGTTAGCAACACCTACCATAAAACCTACAGGTCCTGCAGTAACATCCATCTTTACACCAGTGTGAGTGAATGGACCATTTGTAAACATGTATGACATACTGTAGTTCCTGTTCAATGGAGCATCCATCACTTCATAACCCACATGAGTTGCAAATTTACCCGCTGTAATTTTTACATTATTTGACAAAGCGTAAGTAATGTACAATTGCTTAACCATTGCCAATGTAGATTTACTGGCTGATTCGTAATAAGAAAATTCTTCAGCCCTGGTACCAAAGCCTAAATCGGCCGTTGCAGTTACTTTACCAGATAAGGCGGTTGCATCGGCTCTCAGGGTAGCCATGCCCAAAGCAAATGCACTCTGAGAATTGGTAAAACTGGTTTTGTTGTTTGTGGTATTAGGAGCAGCCGAAAAATTGTAACGGTAATAACCATCAACAGAACCAGAAAAGGTCAGTGATTTAGTTGAATCCTGGGCAAAGATTGCTTGCGTGGTTACAAAGACAATAATTGCGGCTCCAAAAAATTTTTTAATCATTTTTTTTGTTTTAGTAGTTTATTAAGAAAAAAGGTTAAAATCTTGGGCAATGCAATCATTAATTGGTTTTCTGTAGGTTGAATGATAAATAATAATATTTTATAATTTTATTATTATTATACAATAATACATAGAAACAACAAACAATCATCTAATTTATTAAAATATTTATTATTTTAATGTGTATAATTATAGTATTTTATTAGAAATTTTGTAATAATAGATATACAATCATTTAAATTGTTACAGTTTTATGAAGGTATACTAACATTAAATTTTTAAACTATAACTTAATAAAAAAGACCGCGATATTGAATCGAGGTCTTTTTTATTAAAATTAAAACGTTTTATAAGTCTTAATAAATAACTTTTTCTTCTATATTACCACCATTTTTTACCAATAATGTTCCCTGAATATAATTTTCACCATGCTGCGACTCATCCAATCCTGCATTTTCTTCATCTTCAGAAACACGTAATGGATTAATAAAGTTAATAAATTTAAAAATAATCCATCCTACCACAAAACTATAGCTAGCCACAATCAACATTCCTTTAAATTGCGTAAAAAATAGATCTCCACCAAAAAACAGTCCCTGGTGATTACCGGTAGCATCAACGACTACTCCACTGTTAACTGCGTGAGATGCAAATATTCCGGTTAATAACATCCCTACAATACCACCTACACCATGACAGGGAAATACATCTAAAGTGTCATCAACCTTGGACCTTGTACGTAAAGAAACAGCTAGATTTGAAATGATGGCTGCAATAAAGCCAATAAATGCACTGTGGGCAATCCCAACAAAACCAGCGCCGGGTGTTATTGCAACCAACCCTACTACAGCACCAATACAAAACCCAAGTACTGAAGGTTTCTTACCTCTTAATACATCAAAAAACATCCAGGATAAACCTGCAGTAGCAGCCGCTATATTGGTAGTTGCAAATGCCGAAACAGCTAATGTATTTGCAGCCAAAGCTGAACCTGCATTAAAACCAAACCATCCAAACCAAAGTAATCCGGTCCCAATTAATACATATGGAACATTTGCCGGATGATTTTCTATATTTTCAATATGAGATCTTCTTCTTTTTAAAACCAGCGCCCCAGCCAAAGCTGCACAACCTGCTGTAATGTGCACAACCGTACCTCCTGCAAAATCTAACACTCCCATTTTAAATAAAAAACCATCCGGGTGCCAGGCCCAATGACAAACGGGAAAATAAATAAATAAACAAAACAGTACTATAAATAAGGCATAAGAAGTGAATTTTACCCTTTCAGCCACAGCTCCTACCACTAAAGCAGGCGTAATAATTGCAAACATTAACTGAAAAATAGAAAATAGTGTTAAAGGAATAGTTGGACCACCAAACCATGGTGCACCAGAAACTACATTTTTGTAAAACAAATGAGACATTGGATTTCCAATAATACCATTTATAGATGTTCCAAATGACATTCCGTAGCCAACTGTAAGCCATAATACGGTAACAATACCTGCTGCAACAAAACTTTTAATCATAGTACTTAATACATTTTTACGATTAACCATACCACCATAAAAAAATGCAAGACCCGGTGTCATTAAAAATACCAATGCAGTTGCAATAAGTACCCAGGTAATATCTCCTGTAACGTATTTAGACGTATCAGCAAAAACTTCTGCTGTAGGGAAAAATAAACTGCCGATTGCCACAATTGTAAGTGCTACAAAGGGAAGAACTTCTTTAATTCCGATTTTTTTCATAAAAATGATAGTTTAAATATTATAATAATTATATACTATATTAATTATTCAATAATACGCAAATATTCAAACAAATAGCCAATTATTATTAATAATTTATAAACATTTAGTAAATACATGAATTATTATTAATTAACAACTACATAACATAAATTTATATAGGTTTATTAATTGAGGTTTAATGTTCCACAAAAAAGCCTCCTTTTAAAGGAGGCTTAAAAAATAAAATTATATTTATTTATACAAGATACCGTGCAATTACGTTTCCATCAGCTGTTTCCAGCAACGAGTTCCCTACTAAAAATTCATCCACTTTTTCAGCGCAATCTCGCCCTTCCTTAATAGCCCAAACAACCAACGATTGCCCCCGGCGTATATCGCCTGCTGCAAAAATCTTACTGATATTTGATTGATAATTTTTCTCCGTTGCTCGTACATTTCCCCTTTCATCTAATTCTAATTCTAATTCCTTAATTAAACCTTCGTGCTGCGGATGTACAAACCCCATAGCCAGTAAAGCCAATTCACAGGGAACTTTTCTTTCACTACCTTTTATCTCTACAAATTGTGCTGGCCTTTCGTCTACAACTTTCCATTCCAGGTCAACCAAAATTAAAGCTTTCAAATTCCCTTTCTCATCGCCAATAAATTCTTTGGTTGCAACAGCCCATTTTCTATCACATCCCTCTTCATGCGAAGATGTTGTCTTTAATAACATCGGGTAAGTTGGCCATGGCATTATAGTATTTCTAGACTCCGGTGGTTTGGGTAATAATTCAAACTGGGTTACCGAATCTGCCTTGTGTCTATTGCTGGTACCAACACAGTCACTTCCGGTATCCCCACCACCAATTACAATTACATTTTTTCCTGTTGCAAAAATTTCCTCTTCAGCTAGCGGTTTATCAGCTAATCTTTTATTCTGCTGCTTCAAAAACTCCATCGCAAAATAAACACCTTTCAATTTTCTGCCAGGAATTAGCAAATTTCTCGGAACTGTAGATCCTCCTGCCAAAACAATTGCCTGAAATTCTCTGAGTAAATCGCTTATACTTATATCAACACCCACATTTGCATTGCATTTAAAAACTATTCCCTCCTCTTCCATTAATTTCACACGCCTGTCAATAACCCATTTTTCCAACTTAAAATCAGGAATTCCATACCTTAATAAACCTCCCGGCGCATCGTCTCTTTCAAAAACAGTAACAGAGTGTCCTGCAATATTTAACTGAGCCGCCGTCGCAAGCCCCGCAGGGCCACTTCCTACAATGGCTACCTTTTTACCAGTACGTGATATTTGCTTTCGCGGCTTAATAAACCCTTTATCAAAGGCTATTTCAATAATGTGTTTTTCAATTTCCTCAATGGTAATTGCCGGCTGATTAATACCAAGCACACAAGCTGTCTCACAAGGTGCCGGACAAATTCTGCCTGTAAACTCCGGAAAGTTATTGGTAGAAGCAAGTATTTCGTATGCCTCTTTCCACCTTTTTCGATATACTGCATCATTAAACTCAGGTATCACATTTCCCAAAGGGCACCCATTGTGGCAAAAAGGAACGCCACAATTCATACACCTAGCAGATTGCTGATTCAGTTTTTCATCTGGATATCTTTCTATAAATTCTTTATAATCTTGTAGACGTTCCTGTGCCGGACGTTTTGCAGGAAGCTCTCTCGTAAATTCTAAAAAGCCGGTTAGTTTGCCCATTGTATTATTTTATTTTCCGTTAGTTATTTGTTTTCTATTCGTACAAGTTATTGTCCTAACACTATCGCTTTATTGAACTTTAGTGGCGTCGCACGCTTGTACATTTTAACTTTATTCAACTTCTTAAAAGCATTCGTTCGCTAAATTTATCAGCTTTCAGTTTGCTTTTATTTAAGTTTTCCTTGTTTGGATGACAATAATATTTTTTCCATCACTTTTTTATAGTCTTTAGGAAATACTTTTACAAAATTTTTCAATTGATTCTCAAAATCATCCATTACAAATTTAGCTACAGTGCTTTTTGTATAATTAAAATGATTACTCATCAACCTGTATAATTCAACTTTATCAGTATCACTTACAGGATCAAGATCAACCATTTCTTTATTACAGTTTGTTTCAAAATTCCCTTTAACATCATATACATAAGCAATACCACCACTCATTCCTGCCGCAAAATTTCTACCCGTATTACCTAATATTACTACACAGCCGCCAGTCATATATTCACATCCGTGATCTCCTACCCCTTCTACCACTGCAGTAGCGCCTGAGTTTCGTACAGCAAAACGTTCGCCCGCTTTTCCTCTAATATAAGCTTCACCTGAAGTGGCGCCGTAAAAGGCCACGTTACCAATGATGATGTTATCTTCCGGAACAAAAGTTGCCCTGGCTGAAGGATAAATAATCAATTTAGCTCCACTCAATCCTTTTCCAAAATAATCATTCGCATCCCCCTCCAGTTCCATTGTAACTCCCTTTGTATTAAAAGAACCAAAGCTTTGACCTGCAGTACCTGTAAATTTAAAATGAATAGTGTCATCCGGTAAACCTGCCGCTTTATATTTTTTAGAAATTTCATTGGACAAAATAGTACCTGTTGTTCTGTCGATGTTTTTAATATTAAAAGAAGCTGATACTTTTTGCTGGTTATCTAATGCAGGCTTTGCAGCAGCCAATAATTGCCAATCCAATACATTATCCAATTCATGATCCTGATCTTCTTTATGATAAAGACCAGTATAAATAGATGCTGGTTCTTTATACAAGATAGGAGACAGGTCCAGTTTACTGTATTTCCAATGAGTTATATCAGGTCTGGTTTCCAAACAATCTACCTGACCTACCATTTCGTCAATTGTTCTAAACCCAAGCTGGGCCATGATTTCCCTTAATTCTTCTGTTAAAAATTTAAAGAGATTTACAATATGGTCTGCATCTCCAGTAAAGCGTTTACGCAACTGAGGGTCCTGTGTTGCGACACCAACCGGACAGGTATTTAAATGACATTTACGCATCATAATACAACCTTCTGTAACCAAAGCCGCTGTTGCCACACCCCACTCTTCTGCTCCTAATAAAGTTGCAATGGCAATATCTTTTCCAGTTTTTAACTGACCGTCTGTTTGTAGAACAATACGGCTGCGTAATTTATTTTTAACAAGGGTTTGGTGGGCTTCTGCCAATCCCAACTCCCATGGCAAACCAGCATGTTTAATTGAACTAATGGGAGATGCACCGGTACCACCATCATTACCAGCAATCAACACCACATCTGCTTTTGCTTTTGCAACCCCTGCTGCAATAGTACCCACACCTGCTTTTGAAACCAGCTTTACATTAATTCTCGCCGTTCTGTTGGCATTCTTTAAATCAAATATTAATTGTGCCAAATCCTCAATAGAATAAATGTCGTGGTGTGGCGGAGGTGAAATTAAACCAACACCTGGCGTTGCATGGCGTACTTTACCAATCCAGTCATCTACTTTATGTCCAGGCAATTGTCCACCTTCACCCGGCTTGGCCCCTTGTGCCATTTTTATTTGTAATTCATCTGCCTGCGTTAAATAATAACTGGTAACACCAAACCTTGCAGAGGCTACCTGTTTAATGGCACTTCGCATAGAATCGCCATTTGGTAATGGTTCAAAACGCATTTCATCTTCTCCCCCTTCGCCTGTATTACTTTTTCCACCAAGGCGATTCATGGCAATCGCTAAGGTGCTATGTGCTTCGTGAGAGATCGATCCAAAACTCATGGCACCAGTTGCAAAACGCTTCCAAATACCTTCGGCAGGTTCTACTTCATCAATTGAAATTGGCGTTCTGTGAAAATTAAACTGAAACAAACTTCTAAGCGTACAAGCTTTATCGCCCTGGTCATTCACCAGTTTTGAATATTTTTTAAAAGTAGGATAGTCATTCATCCTTGTTGAATATTGCAACAAGTGAATTGTTTGTGGATTGAATAAATGAAATTCTCCCTTACGCTTCCACTGATATAAGCCACCAACGGCTAACCTGTCTACCGGTATTTCTTTTTTACTAAATGCAAAAGCATGTTTGGCTAAATTCTCTTTTGCAATTTCATCCAGTCCCATGCCTTCAATACGAGATATAGCACCGGTAAAATATTTATCTACAACTGATCTGTTTAAACCAATTATCTCAAATATTTGTGCTCCCTGGTAAGATTGCAAAGTAGAAATACCCATTTTTGAAAACACTTTCAACAAGCCATCATTAACAGCCTTTGTATAATTCTTTTTCAAATATTCTACATCCAGATCCGAATCTAATTTACCATTCATCTTCATATCCCGGATGCTGCTCAATGCCAGGTATGGATTAATTGCAGTTGCACCAAAACCAAGCAAACAGGCAAAATGATGTACTTCCCAAACATCACCAGCTTCTACCACAATACCCACCTGGCCCCGCAACCCTTTTCTAATTAAGTGATGGTGAACAGCAGATGTTGCCAATAAAGAAGGAATAGGTGCATGATCTGAATCAATTGAACGGTCAGTTAAAATCAGGACTTCAAAACCGTCCTCTGCGGCATCCACAGCATACCTGCAAATTCTGGCTAATGCCTTTTGCATTGAATCTGGCTTACCATCTGCACGGTAATACATTTGCAGTGTTTTAGCCTGAAATACCCCCGTATCAATACTCCTAATTTTTTCTAATTCAAAATTCGATAACACAGGATGTTTTAAGGCAACCGTATGACATGCCAATGGATCTTCGTTTAATAAATTTCCGTTATTGCCCACAAATGTTGTCAGTGACATTACCAGCCTTTCCCTGATCGGGTCAATTGGAGGATTGGTAACCTGTGCAAACAATTGTTTAAAATATGAACTTAAATGTTGAGGCTGATCGCTCAATACTGCCAGCGGCACATCGGTACCCATGGAACCTATTGGCTCTTTACCTTCCAAGGCCATCGGGGCAATAATCGTATCAAGATCTTCGGTAGTATAACCAAATGCTTTCTGATATTTAAATACTTGATCACTTTCCAAATGAGTAAACATTACCCTTGGTTCAGGTAATTCTTCTAACCGAATTTTATATTTATTTAACCAATCGCCATATGGTTTTTGAGAACAGATTCCTTTTTTCAATTCCTCATCACTTATGATGCGTCCCTGCTCCATATCTACTACAAACATTTTACCTGGTTGCAATCTTCCATTTTCTTTTATCAAAGCTGGATCTACAGGCAATGCACCGGTTTCAGAAGCCATGATAACTCTATCGTCGGTTGTAACACAATACCTTGAAGGGCGCAATCCATTTCTATCAAGCGTAGCTCCAATAATTTTGCCATCAGTAAAAGAAATAGAAGCCGGACCGTCCCATGGTTCCATCATGGACGCATGATATTCATAAAAAGCTTTTCTCACAGTATCCATCTTGTCATCACCATCCCATGCTTCCGGTATTAACATCATCATTACATGTGGTAGTGATCTGCCGGTAAGTGTAAGTAATTCAATCATATTATCCAAACAGGCTGAATCTGACTGCATGCTGGTAATAACAGGTAACAACATCTCCATTTCTTCTTTACTAAAATAAGGAGATACAAAACCTGTTTCACTTGCTTTTAGCCAATTTAGATTTCCCTGCAAGGTGTTGATTTCTCCATTGTGGGCAATGTACCTGAATGGTTGCGCCAATTTCCAGGAAGGAAAGGTATTGGTTGCAAAACGGGAGTGCACCAACCCGAAAGCAGATACAACTCTTTTATTATTAAGGTCAGGGAAATAATTTCTAACCTGCATACTCGTTAACTGTCCTTTGTAAACGATTGTTTTATATGAAAGTGAAGCAATGTAAAAACCAATTGCATCCTGCCTTACTGTACTAGTTATTGTATGACTGGTATAGTTGCGTAATACAAATAATTTTCTTTCGAAGTCCAAAGGATTAGTAATGTGATCTGGACATGCAACAAAAACATGTTCCATCACCGGCTCAACGGATAAGGCTGTTGGACCAATACCATTTGTATTTACAGGCACACTTCTGTATGTTAAAATTTCTAACCCCAGTTTCTCTGCTGCCCTGTTAAAAATATCCCTGCACTCTTCTCTTAATTTTATTTCTTTCGGAAAAAATACAACACCCACACCGTACTTACCAAAAGCAGGCAAATGCACACCAAGTTTAACACACTCATCAAAGAAAAACTCATGTGGTATTTGAATAAAAATACCTGCACCGTCACCAGTGTTGGTTTCGCAACCACAGGCACCCCGATGTTCCATATTTTCTAATATGGTTAAAGCATCAGAAATATGCTGGTGACTTTTGTTACCTTTTATGTTAGCAACAAAACCAATTCCGCAGGCATCGTGTTCAAATTGGGGATCGTACAACCCTGCTCTGCCCACATCCTCCAATTGAGAATTATTTGATGAGTGATTATTAATTTGTAATGCTTTAGTAGTTGCAGTTGTGTTCATCTATCGAAATTTATTTTTAAAAAATAGCAATTCATTTTTATATGAATTCATTTTGGCAGCAGCAATCGCTTGTTTATTTACACTAGGTATCCGTACAGATTATCATCTTTTTTGAGCTCGGTAAAATTTATTTGGTATTTATTCAGATTTTGTAACAGCACCTGGTAATCATCTTTGGATTTTAATTCAATACCTACCAGCGCCGGTCCTGTTTCTTTATTATGCTTTTGCATATATTCAAAACGGGTAATATCATCATTTTCACCTAAAACAAAATTTACAAACTCTTTTAAGGCTCCGGGCCTTTGTGCAAACCTAATTAAAAAATAGTGTTTTAAGCCTTCGTATTGTAAAGAGCGTTCCTTAATTTCCTGCATGCGGTCTATATCATTATTGCCACCACTTAAAACACACACTACATTTTTTTCTTTTATTTGTTCGGCGTAATCATCCAATGCAGCAATGGATAAAACGCCGGCAGGCTCCGAAACAATGGCATCTTCACTATATAATTTTAATATCGTTGTACAAACTTTTCCCTCAGGTACCAGGTGTATTTCCTTCAGCACTTCTTTGCAAATTGAGAAAGGAATATCTCCCACTCTTTTTACAGCAGCACCATCTACAAAACGATCAATGCTTTCGATCGTAACTGGTTTGCCTGCTTTAAAAGATTCAAACATGGCGGGAGCTCCTTCAGGTTCAACTCCAATCAAAATCGTTTTTGGTGAAACGGTTTTAAAGTAACTACCAACCCCTGCACTCAATCCTCCGCCGCCAACAGGCAAAAACAAGTAATCAATATCGGGTTGATCTTCTAAGATTTCCAATCCAACTGTGCCCTGCCCTTCAATAATTTTATAATCATCAAAAGGAGGAATAAAAGTAAACCCATTTTGAAGTGTATATTTTTTTGCCGCAGCCGCACAATCATCAAATGTATCTCCAACCAGTTTAACGTCTATCCAATCTTCACCAAACATTTTTGTCTGATTTATTTTTTGGTTTGGCGTTACCACCGGCATAAATACCATTCCTTTCACCTGTAGCTTTTTGCAGCTGTACGCAAATCCCTGTGCATGATTACCGGCACTTGCACAAACAACACCTTTCTGCAATTGTTCTTGTGTCAAACTACTCATCATGTTATAAGCACCCCGTAATTTATAAGACCTAACAACCTGTAAATCTTCTCTTTTTAAAAAGACATTACACCGATATTTTTTTGAAAGATTTGCATTAAAAGAAAGCGGCGTTCTATTAATAATATTTTTGAGTCGCTTTGCTGCAGCAGGAATATCCAATGCATTACCCCCAACTCCGAAAGGGACGCTGTTGGATGTATCTGTAACTTCTTCCCGAGTCCATTTATTGTTGGTCTTAATTATCTCACCAAGGCTAATATTATTAATTGTTTCGTTCACTAACTTTATGTTTTTACAAACTACTTTTTTTATTTTTTTTCAAAAAAAACTTTGAAATAACTCCCAGAACAAGGTCTCGATTTTTTATCAGGATTAGTTGACGACTCTTTCAACCAAGAGACTATGCCACCGTATTAATCGTTTTCATTTCAGTCATTGCCTGTCTCAATTCAGCGCCAACTGCTTCAATCGGATGGTAGCGAATTATTTCATTTACAGCAATGATCACTTTATTATCTACACCCGCATCAATGCCATCATTGTAATTTTTACCAATTAACCTTGTATCAACTGATTTCATAAAATCAGCCAACAAAGGCTTACAGGCATGATCAAATAAATAACAACCATATTCTGCCGTATCAGATATTACCCTGTTCATTTCAAACAATTTTTTACGGGCAATGGTATTGGCAATCAAAGGCGTTTCATGCAATGATTCATAGTAAGCAGATTCTTCTTTAATACCAGATTCCACCATTGTTTCAAAAGCCAATTCCACACCAGCCCTTACAAATGCTACCATCAGTAAACCATTGTCGAAATATTCCTGCTCCGCAATTTTATTTGTTGACGGCGTTGTTTTTTCAAAAGCAGTTTCTCCTGTGGCGGCTCTCCAGCTCAGTAAATTTTTATCATTGTTGCCCCAGTCTTCCATCATTTTTTTTGAAAATTCGCCACTCATAATATCATCCTGGTGTTTACGGAATAGCGGACGCATGATATCTTTCAAATGCTCAGAAATTTCAAAGGCTTTAATTTTTGCAGGGTTGCTTAACCTGTCCATCATGGCAGTAATACCGCCCTGCTTCAACGCTTCTGTAACTACTTCCCAGCCGTACTGAATTAATTTTGCAGCATATGCCTTGTCAATGCCTTTCTCGATCATTTTATCAAAACTCAGTATAGAGCCTGTCTGCAACAATCCGCAAAGAATGGTTTGTTCTCCCATCAGATCTGATTTTACTTCGGCCACAAAAGAAGATTTTAAAACACCAGCTTTGTGTCCGCCGGTTGCAACAGCATATGCTTTTACATAAGCCCACCCTTTTTCTTCAGGATCATTTACGGGATGTACTGCAATTAGGGTTGGAACACCAAAACCTCTTTTGTATTCCTCCCTTACTTCTGTACCCGGACATTTTGGTGCTACCATAATTACCGTAATGTCTTTACGGACCTGCATTCCTTCTTCCACGATATTAAATCCGTGAGAGTAAGACAATGTTGACCCTTGTTTCATCAATGGCATAATTGCAGTTACAACAGCTGTATGTTGTTTATCCGGTGTAAGATTTATAACTAAATCAGCCGATGGAATCAATGCTTCATAAGTGCCTACAGTAAACCCATTTTCTGTTGCACTTTTCCAGGATTGTCTTTTAGCATCAATTGCTTCCTGGCGCAAGGTGTACGAAATGTCGAGGCCGCTATCTCTCATATTCAATCCCTGGTTTAGGCCCTGTGCACCACAGCCCACTATCACTATTTTTTTACCTTTCAGTTCATTTACGCCATCTGCAAATTCACTTTTGTCCATAAACTCACATACTCCTAATTGATTCAGTTTTTCTCTTAGTGATAATGTGTTAAAATAATTAGCCATTGTTGTTTGTTGTTTGCCCCCATCCCCCCGCCGCGGCGGGGTGTTGTGGAGTGGTAAATAATTATAATTACTGTTTAGCCTCCCTGCCCTCCAAAGGAGGGTTCTGGTATCTGCCAAATTGAAAGAACTTTTGTTATCGCTGCTTTGAATTCTATAAACATTTTAAAACGACTTCTGAAAAAAGAAGCCTTCTGAAAAATTGAAAGACTTTCTAATATGGTTGATCTAAATTTCATAAAAAATAATTTAAAGTTGTAAGTATCAAATAAAACTGAAACGCCTCCTATTATCCTTCTCTAAGAACCCTCCTATGGAGGGTATGGAGGCATCTTTACATGCTAAACACCTCTTCCTGCTGATTCAAAAATTCATTTTCTATTACATCTTCACTAGGTTCCTTTTGTTCAAATTCTTTTAATTTTTCATGAAAACCATGACTTTCTTTAATGATCGCTATTCTTGCACTGCGTACAAATTCTATTAACCCGAAAGGCTCCAGAGCTTTAATCAGTTTATTGGTTTCTTCTCTATGCCCTGTTGTTTCAAACACAGTAAAATCTTTACGGATGGCGATGGCCCTTGCACCACATTCACGTAACAGCCTTTCCACTTTCACCTTCTCTACAATTTCATCAGTAGATACTTTGTACAGTGCCATCTCCTGCCATACCACTTCATCATTGGTATTAAAATAGGCTTTCAGTACTTCTACCTGCTTTTCTATTTGCCTGCAAACTTTTCTTACCACTTCTTCTGTTTCATCTATTACAATGGTGAAGCGGTGAATACCTTCAATTTCCGACGGCGAAGTATTCATGCTATCAATATTGATCTTTCTTCGTGAGAAGATAATAGCAATGCGGTTGAGCAAACCAATCTGGTTTTCTGTGTAAACGGTGATGGTGAATTCCTGTTTCATGTTGTATCTGGTTGCGGTGTTAACCGGATGATCGATATTTTATTTAGTAGCAATTACTCTTAATCTTTTATAATCGGCAAACCACTGGCCGTTTCTGTAATTGGTTGGTACGAGTGCCTGTTGTACCTCTTCCAATATTTCATTTACAACTGCATTTTCAATTCCTTTAAAAAAGGCCGTGCCAAACATTTTTATCCACTCTTTAATTCCATTCTCTGTATCATTCAATTGGGTATCCCTGTTAAAATGAGCTGCATAGGTAACCCTGAAACCACGCTTTTCTAACAAACCAGTGTACTCATTTAAAGAAGGAAAGTACCAGAGTGGTATGGCTGCATTTTCTGCAAAGCCATGTTTTGTCAGGCTATTCTTTAAAGCGGTAACGATCCTTTCCACATTCTGTTTGCCACCAAACTCAAGCACCAACCTGCCACTCTTCTTTAAATTACGGTACATGCAATCGATGGCCTTTTCTTTTTCTGTAACCCAGTGCAGAACAGCATTTGAAAAGATGGCATTAAAGTGTTCGTCAAAATAAAATTCTGTAGCAGATAGCACTTTGAATTCTACCGCCGGATATGCTGCTTTCGCCTTGGTAATCATCTCCAGAGAATTATCAACACCAACAACGGCGGCTCCTGATGCTGCAATAATGCTGGTTAAATAACCGGTGCCACATCCCAGATCCAGGATGCGTTCACCTGCCATGGGTTTTAAAACATCCACCAAATCTTCTCCGTATTTAAAAACAAAAGAATGCTTGTCATCATACAGATGAGCGTTCCAATTGGTATGTACAATTGCTGTATTCATTAATGCTTCACTATTCTTTTAAGCGCCATCGCATAACCCAGATGCAGGCCTTCATGCATGGCTATAAATTTAACTGCATCTTCTACACTGTTTAATTCCACATTAAAACTTGTTGTATAGTTGTTGTAACTGGTAAAAACTCCCTTCTCCAGATCAACAACCAATTCTTCAATTAAAGAAACAGCATGCTGTTTTAAAAATATCAATTCTCTATCGTTGATAAATGCTTCGGGTTTTGTTCCTTTTGAATATTTTGAAATGAATGTATTATCAAGCTTCAAAGGAAGCCCTGCCAGCTTGTAACATAATATTTGCTGACTAACAATTACATGTCCAAAGTTCCAGATGATATTGTTGTTAAATCCTTCCGGAACTACATTTATTTCATCAATTGATAAGCTTTCCAGTAATGTAAGAAATAA
>Ga0209512_1001000_pt1 | contig 38587 bp, 55 predicted proteins | sample frozenSSSSmetaG_FD_184142 | JGI IMG/M metagenome (GOLD analysis project Ga0209512, IMG submission 184142) | Glacier valley bacterial and archeal communities from Borup Fiord, Nunavut, Canada, to study Microbial Dark Matter (Phase II) -... | ecosystem: Environmental > Aquatic > Freshwater > Ice >...
GCCGGAGCGGGGGGCGTCGGGCGATCGGCGTCGGTGCCGATCTTGGCCGTGCTCACCTTGGCGGGCGGCGTCGGCACGGTTCCCGTCGAGAGAGCGGTTTCGCCGAGCATGATCGCAGCGATTGCAGCGATGGCGCGCCATTCTTGCGGCGAACAGTCACCGCTGATTTCGATGTGCAATCCCATAATTTTCCGGCTCCACAAGGTTGACAATCGGCGGGCTATATTGTCTTGACGGTACGGTCAACCCTTAATTTTCCGCCTGTCCCGATCAAGGAAATCACGAATGAAAAAGACGCATTTCGAGATTTCCACAAGCGAGGGCAGGAAAACGGTTGAGGGGTGGAAAACCGATGATTTAAGCATGATCGGCATTCACCGCGTCACGGGCGACCCGCTATTTACGGTGACGCTCATTCCGGTCGGCTCCAAAATTGACAGCATATTTCCCGAACAGCTTCGCAAACCCGCGTGCCGCGCGCTGTTGCTCGATTTCATCGGGCGATTTGAGGAAGCGGCATTGCCCGCGTTGCTGGCGTGCTCGGTTTTACCGTTCGGGACCGAGAGCGTTCCGCCGGAACTAGAAGACGTAGCGGCGTACATTCGCAAGGTCGCGGCGACACTGTGACCATCCCGATATTACGGCCTTTCCAAGCCGATCTGCGCGGGGACGTTCATGCCGCCTGGAATGGCGGCGCGCAGAACGTGTTGATGCGTCTCGACACTGGCGGCGGCAAGACGATCATCATCGGCGACATCAACCGTGAGCACCGGGGGCACTCCCGCGTCATCGCGCACCGGCAAGAGCTTGTCGGGCAATTGTCGCTCACGCTCGCGAAAAACGGCGTGCGCCATAATTTGATCGCCGCCGAGCCGACACGTCGCGCAATCGCCCGATCGCATATCGATGAATTAGGGCATTGTCTGTACGATCCCGGCGCGGCGTGCGCGGTGCTCTCGGTCGATACCGCCGTCAAATATGATGACCCGTTCGCGGCGATGGTCACGCTTTGGACGGTCGATGAGGGGCACCATCTTGTCGAGGATAATAAGTGGCACCGCGTCATCTCGCGCTACACGCACCCGGCTTGCAAGGGGCTGTTGCCGACGGCGACGCCCAAGCGCGCCGACGGGAAGGGTCTAGGCCGCCACGCCGACGGGGTTGCCGACATGATGGTGCAAGGGCCGCCGATGCGGTGGTTGATCGATAACGGCTATCTCACCGATTACCGGATTATCTGCCCGCCGAGCGATCTTGAATTACTCGCGCAAGTCGGGGCGTCGGGGGATTGGTCGAGCAAACAGCTCCGGGAAGCGGCGAAGCGGTCGCATATCGTCGGTGACGTGGTTGCTCAATACGTGCGTTGGGCGTCGGGCAAGCTCGGCATCACGTTTTCGACCGACGTTGAGACGGCAACCGAGCAAACGGCCGCCTATCGCTTGGCCGGCGTTCGCGCCGAAACGCTCACCGGCAAGACGGATGATTACGTTCGGCGGATGATTTTGCGAAAATTCGCCAACCGCGAAATCGATCAGATCGTTGCCGTCGATATCGTGAGCGAGGGGTTCGATCTGCCCGCGATCGAGGTTGCGAGCATGGCACGCCCGACGGCCTCGCTCGCGCTCTATATGCAGCAATTCGGCCGCACGCTTCGCCCGCTCGACGGCAAGGGCAAGGCGCTGATCATCGACCACGCGGCGAACGTCATCCGCCACCAGGGGCCGCCCGACAAGCCCCGGCTATGGACGCTCGACCGCGCCGACAAGACGCGCAGCGGCCCTAGCGACGCCATCCCCTATAAAATCTGCACCGGCTGCTATGAGCCGTATGAGCGGATTTACCGCGAGTGCCCCCATTGCGGGCACTATGACGAACCCCAAAGCCGGGCGTCGCCCAAGGCCGTTGACGGCGACATGGCGGAACTCGACCCGGAAGTGCTCGCGGCGCTGCGCAGTGACGTTGATCAAGTCGATATGAGCCGCGCCGATCGGATGGCCGAATTGATGGCGAAGGGCGGCACGCATCAAATGATCGTCGGCAACGTGAACCGCCATGACGAACGCCAGGGGGCGCAAGCGGAGCTGCGCGCGGCGATGGCGGGCTTGGGCGGCCGGTGGCGCGCGGCCGGGATGACCGACGTTGAGATGCAGCGCCGGTTTTTCTTTCTCTACGGCCTTGACGTGATGACCGCCCAAACGCTCGGCACCCGCGACGCGCGCGAGCTGGCGGGCAAAATAAACGGTTGACGGTGCCGTCAACGCTTTGTTAGGAATTCCGGCATAGACCGAGATTATCGAAACCACCCGGAGCATTCGAAATGGCCGCAAGTGATATCAAAATTCGGCGTCGCGGATATAAGCCATGTCGTCTCGCCACGAACCGCGAAAATAAGCGCGGTCAAGTGCTCGTTTATTTCGAGGATGGTGCTAGCCTTTGGTTGGACGCGCGCACGGTTGATCGTTCGTGACACGCCGCGAACAGCTCACCGCCGAGTACGTCGAGCGCATCGGCTATGACCCTTTCGAGGATGACCCGACGATTTCCGAAGACGACGTAGAGCGGATTTTGGCCGAACACGCCCAAGCCGAGAAACACGCGGGGCAATGGTGACGCTGCACGCCGCCGGTCGTCCCGGCTTTGTCACGCTTTGCGAAAAAGACGTGAACCGCGTTCGATGGACCCGCCAGCGCGGCGAGGTCACATGCCGCAAATGCGTCAAGGCGTTGGACGCGGGCGCGGTGATGGTCGGCGAAGCGTGACCATCTCGGCGGCCTATTACAACGAAAACGACCCCGTTGCCGCCGCTTGGTTGCGGGAGCTAATTCGCCGAAATCTGATCGCGCCCGGCGACGTTGACGAGCGCAGCATATTGGACGTTCACCCCTATGACCTTAGACCCTATCGCCAGTGTCATTTCTTCGCCGGTATCGGCGCGTGGTCCTATGCGTTGCGACGGGCTAAATGGGATGACGATCGCCGAATTTGGACGTGCTCTTGCCCCTGCCAACCTTTCAGCGATGCAGGCCGGAGCGGCGGATTTGCTGACGAGCGGCATCTATGGCCGGCAATGTTCCATTTCATTACCCAATACGACGCCGAGCACGAACCTCCAATTATCGTTGGCGAACAGGTTGCGAGCAAAGACGGCCTCGCTTGGCTCGACCTTGTTCGGTCTGACTTGGAAGGAACGGGCCGGGCCGTCGGGGCGGGCGATCTTTGCGGTGCGTGCGTCGGTTCCCCGCAAATCCGCCAACGCCTTTATTTTGTCGGGATACCCGACGCCGAGAGCGACGATCGCGGGGCCGGACTATGCGATAGCCGATCGGCCGAACACTGGCGGCGCGTCGCTGCAAACGGTGGTCACGTTGGCATCTTGGACGACCGCAACGACCCGCGATCACAAGGATACGCCGGGGATGGCGACGGTGGCGGTGGACGGGCGGCAACGCCTCGATCAGCTCCCGCGCCAAGCATACCTCACGGGATGGCCGACAACCCAAGCGAGCGACGGGAGCGGCGGGGGACAAGCGAAGCGGGCGCTAGCGGAGCGATCGAACCTCAACGATTTCGTGATGCTGGTATCGGGATGGCCGACGGCGACAACGACGGATGCCGAGCGCCGGGGGACGTTGGACGAAACGAACCCGAACGTGACGCTCAACCTAGCCGCGCAATTCGCCTTGAACGGCCCGGCCCGATTAACGGTTTCTGGCGAGATGCAGATTGGTTGCATTGCCGGGATGAACGGTGGCGGCCAGTTGAACCCGGCTCATTCCCGTTGGCTTATGGGGTTGCCGCCCGCGTGGGACGACTGCGCGGTTACGGCAATACCATTATTGCCCCGCTCGCCACGGCGTTCATCGAAAGCGTGATGGAAATTCTCGAATGATGCGACGCCTCACCTTGTTCATCGACGCCCTTCTAACCGGAGCCGGTTGGGTTGTCGGCATCCTCTCGGCTCTATGGATTTGCGGAGTGTGGAAACCATGACGACGGAATTTGAGGCCGATCTTGACCCGGATATGGGATGGCCGCGCGTGCGCTTCAATTTCAGCAACGGGTGGTCGGCGAGCGTCGTGCTACGCACCCGCCCCGATCGCGACCCGACACGCGCCATGCAATCGTCGCTGGCGTGTTGCCCGACGGGCAAGTGGAGCACCGGCGCGACCGAAATCGGCGAGACGGAAGCGACGGCCGATGAAGTCGCAATTTATCTCGCGACCGTCGCCGGGCGGCCGGTGCTCGACCCGCTGTGATCAGTGAGAGCGAGGCACGGGTTCAATCCCGCGTTCGGCTTGAAGCGCCCGGCCGGGGCGTTCGGCTATGGCGAAATAACGTCGGCGTGCTGCGCGACGATACCGGGCGGCCGGTGCGCTACGGCCTCGCCAACGAAACGGCCGCGCTCAATCGCGAGCTGAAATCGGGCGATCTGATCGGCTGGCGGCGGCGACTGATCACGGGGGCCGATGTCGGGTTCGTGATCGCGCAGTTCGTAAGCCGGGAGTGCAAGCCCGAAGACTGGCGGATGGCGGGGCCGGGCGACGTGCGCCGCTTCGCCCATGAACAAGCGCAACAGCGGTGGATTGATCTGATCAACGCCGATGGTGGCGATGCGTGTTTCGTGACGGGCACCGGCACCCTATGAGCCGCGAGCCGCCCGTTCTGTTGCTCGCGGCGCGGCCGTGCGATCAATGCTTGATGACGCGCAATCGCATCGTTTCGGGCGCGCGGGCCGCGCAGATCGTTCGCGACGTGCGCGCGAGCGGGGTGCATTTCCAGTGCCACAAGGGCACGGCCGTCGGCTGCAATCTGCACTGTCGCGGCGTTCACGATCGATTTCAAAGCAACGCATATCGGTTCGCGATGGCGGTCGGTATCGAGGTACGGGAGATAGAGACATGAAGCGCGGCGTATGGCTTGTTTGGCCGGAAGGCGAACCGTCGGCGGCGGTGGTCGAGCGCACCCGTTGGGGCTTGTGGTGGCGGCAATTTCGGCTCGGCTTGCCCGCGCGCCGGGTCCATACCGCCGCCGTGACCGAGGTCGCGCTTGTCGGTTTGACCCCCGCCCAGGCGGCTGCGGTTTGGGAGGAATGGCTTGCGAGCTTGGTGAGCACCGATGCCTAGAAAGTCGACCGAAGTATTATCGCTCAACCAAAAGCACGCTCTACAATATGTCGGGCGATACGAGACGCCCGAATATGGCGTCATCATCCGGTTCGTGACCGGCGAAACATTGATGGCGCGCGGCTATATGGCGGAAGCGAAGCGCCGGCGCTACTCGCGCGACGGGGGCATTTGCGTTCGTCTCACCGAAAAAGGCCGAAAGTGGTTGAGCGAGTGACGTGCTATGTCGATGACGTTCGGCACCAATTCGGGCGCATGGTCATGTGTCACCTTTGGGCGGATGATCTTGACGAGCTGCACGCGATGGCCGCCGTGATCGGCGTCGCCCGCAAGTGGTTTCAGCAACCGCCCAAAGCGTCGTGGTGCCATTACGATATCTCGCTTTCGATGAAGGCTCGCGCCCGCCAGCTCGGCGCGTTGCTCACCGACAAATACGGCCCCGTCGAGCATACCGCTTGGCAGGAAAACCGCTTCGCCAAGGTTGTGCAAATCTATGATCTGCGCGAGAAATTTGGATATCCGCTTGACGGCATAATTAGAGAGGAACGCCCATGACGACGCTTGCATTTTGGTTGATGATCTACTCGCTCACGGTCACCGGCGTCGCCGGTTGGGCGCTCGGCAAGCTGGCGGGCGCACGTCGATGAAAACGACCATGCTCGACGCCGCCGATTTTCCGCTAGTTTGTTACGGCGCGGCGCTCTTTCGCGCGACCGATGACGTACCGCTGATCGTCGCCCCAACCCGCGAGCTGGCGGAAGCGATCGGGGTCCGGCTCAACGCAATGTTCGCGGTCGAAATCGTCTTGGCGAACGATGACGGGAATGATGATGACGAGCGTGATCGGCGCATTTCGCGCGTCGTGCGGGGCGTCTCGACCATAGAGGATTTCCCCGTTGCGCCGGAACCGGAGACGGTGGAGGAACCTGGTTGGACCCTGCCAGGGCAGAAGGGATGAACGGGCGGGGATGCGCGTTCGCGCTGGCGATATCGCTCGCATTATGGGTACTGATCGCGCTCGGCGTAACTCTCTTGACGCATCGGTCAACGGCGCATAGGGTCGCGAAATTAACCCATATCGAGGCCGCACAATGACGGTGGAACGACTGCCCCGCGAAGATCGAGCCGCATTGATGCGTGATCAGCGCCGCGACAAGATCATGCGGGCGGCCGTAAGCGAGGCGTCGCGCTCCGGCTATCGCAACATGACGCGCGGCGATATCGCCAGTTCGGCCGGGGTGGCGCTCGGCTCGATCAACCACGAGTTCGGCACGATGGACGGGCTGCGCGACGCGGTAATGCAGGAAGCGGTAAAGACGCGCCGCCTCGATATCGTCGCGCAAGGGTTGGCCGATGGTCACGCGGCTGCGCGTGATGCCCCGGCGGAAATGCGAGAGGCGGCCGTACGCGCCTTGGCGTAAGCGTAATTATCGGGGCGGGTCATGTATCAGGATTTACAATTTTATCGGCGTTTGCCGAGGCCGTTGTGCGTCAATTTGTCGGGCGGCCGGTCGAGCGCATATCAGGCCGCGCATATCATCGAAGCGGACCCTTCCGTTTTGACGGACCCCGACGTTCTTTTCGTGAATGAAAACACCGGACACGAAGACGAGCTAACTCGGCAATTCCTCGCCGCCTTTGACGACTATTTCGGCTGCAATACGATCTATCTCGAATACGATCCGGCCGCGCCGCACAAGCATCGCCAAGTCGATATCGACGCTATGGGGATGGCGGGAGAGCCGTTTCGCCGGTTGCTTGACGAGCAAATCTTGCGGCGCGATGGCACCGTTGGTATTCGGCCGCTATCGAACCCGACGATGCGAATTTGCACGGCGAACCTTAAGGTCAAGACGTGCCACCGATATTTGCGCAAAAGCCGTGGTTGGCCGCGCGAGTATTATACCGCGATCGGCTATCGCGCCGACGAAAAGCCCCGGTACGAACGTCGTATCAAGCGGGAGCTGCGCACCCCGTTCGATGAAGGCGGCAACGGCGTCTATCCGATGTACCACGCTGGCGTCGATGCCGATCGCGTCTATGCGTTCTGGCGGTCGATGCCCTTCGATTTGCAGATCGATAGCACCCTTGGAAACTGCTCTTTTTGTTTCATGCTCTCGACATGGAAAATCAAAGAGCGGATGATGCTTGCCGCGATCGAGGCGGGCGTGAAGGTCCGGCCGGGCGCGACGCCACCGCCCAAGCTCGCACAATGGATTTCCTATGAAAACCGCGCTCATACCGATCGCCCCGGCGTATTCCGCAAAGATCGCCCCGCCCTCACCGAGCTTTGGAATGAGGTTTGCGCGGGCGATATGAGCATGAAAACGAGCGGCGGGCGCGCGATGGCTTGCGGCACTTGCACCGATTAAATGGCGCTCCCCCCGCCCCTCTTGCCGCTCACGGCCTATCGGCGGTTCGTCACCTATACGGTCGAGCCGGACCCCGATCGGCCGGGCAAAACGATCAAGCGACCGACTGACGTTCGCACCGGCCTTTGGTGCAACAGCAACAACCCGGAGCACCAATACGGCTATGATGAAGCCGCCGCGACGGGGCGCGCCGTCGGGTTCGTGGTCAATGAAGCGGATGGCTTTTGGTTTCTCGATATCGACGGGGCGCTAGAGGGCACCCCCGGCGGCTATCAGTGGTCGGCGCTCGCCAACGATCTTTGCGTACAGCTCGCGGGCGCGGCCGTCGAGATTTCGCAATCCGGCACCGGCCTCCACATTATCGGGCGCGGCGTCGTTCCGGCGCATAGCTGCAAAAATATCCCCACGCACCTTGAACTCTACACGCACGAACGGTTCATCGCGCTCACCGGCAAAGCCGCCCAGGGCGATGCTTCGGTTGATCTGACACCCGTGATCAGTGCCATCGCCGAGCGATATTTTCCGCCCAATCCCCACGGCGATATCGCCGGGTGGACAAGCGAGCCGGTGCCCGAATTTGCGGGGCCGGCAACCGACGATGAACTGATCAAGGCCGCGCTCGCCAGTGGCAAGAAATCGGCCGCCGCCGCGTTCGGCTCCGGGCACGTCACTTTCGAGGATTTATGGACCGCGAACAGCGACGTGCTCGCGAAGAAATGGCCGTCAGATAAAGGCGGCTATGACGCTTCCCAAGCCGACGCCGCGCTTGCGTCGCATCTCGCCTATTGGACCGGCAAAAATTGCGAACGTATCCGAGCGTTGATGCTGCGCTCGGCGCTCGCGCGCGAGAAATGGAACGACCGGCCGGAATGGTTGGATACGACCATCATGCGCGCCGCGAGCGTCGTGACGAACGTCGCCAAAGGCCGTCCGGCTCCCGCCCCGCCGAGCGCCGAGCTGGTCACGGCTTCCGGCATCGGCCTTCGCGACGGCCGCGAATATCTGTCGAGCGCCGATCAGCTCTCGTTTTTCACCGGGTGCGTGTACGTCATCGACGCTCACAAGATTTGGATACCGGCGACGGGCGACATGCTCGATAAGGCTCGGTTCGATGTTGTCTATTCGGGTCATGTGTTTCCGATCGACGGGCAGAACGACAAGACGACGGATAGCGCCTTTGATGCCTTCACGCGCTCCCGCGTGTTCGAGGCTCCCCGCGTCGATCGCACGTGTTTTCGGCCGGAGCACCCCGCCGGGCAGATCGTGCGCGAAGACGGCCGCACTCTCGTCAACACCTATCTCCCGATCAGCACGGGGCGCGTTCCCGGTGACCCGACGCCGTTCGTGCGCCACATGACCAAGCTCTTGCCGAACGATCGCGACCGCGACATTTTGATGCACTATCTCGCGAGCGTCGTTCGGAACCCCGGCCTTAAGGCGCAATGGTGGCCGCTCATTCAAGGCGCGGAAGGCAACGGCAAATCGCTCTTGAACCGGCTTATGCAATTTTGCGTGGGGCAGCGATATTCGCACCTTGTCAACCCGGAAGCGATGGCGAAGACGGGCAACCAATTTAACGCCTGGATCGAGCGCAATCTGTTCGTCGGCATCGAAGAAATTTACGTCAACAACCGGCGCGATTTCCTCGAAACATTCAAGACGACGGTCACCGACGATCGCATTGCCGTTGAGGGCAAAGGCTCAAATCAGGATACCGGCGACAACCGGGTCAACGGCCTTTTGTTCACCAACCACCGCGACGCTATCCCGGTCACCGTCGATAGCCGCCGCTACTGCATTTTCTACACCGCGCAGCAAAGCGCCGCCGATATCGAGCGCGACGGCATGGGCGGCAATTATTTCCCCGATCTGTACGATTGGTTTTACGGCCGCCGCCGCTACGCCGAGTTCGGGTCGATGTACGGCGCGGCGGTGATCAACGAATATCTGCGCAGCTATGCGCTCACCGCCGAGCTTGACCCCGCGCAGCTATGCGTTCGCGCGCCCTTCACGTCGAGCACGGCCGCCGCGCTCCGGTTGAGCATGGGGCGCGCCGAGCAAGAGATTATCGAAGCGATCGAGGAAGGGCGGCCGGGGTTCGCTGGTGGTTGGGTATCCTCGATCATGGTCGATCGGCTGCTAGACCAAATCCGCGCGGCCGTGCCGCGCACCAAGCGCCGCGAGATGCTACAGGCGCTCGGCTATGACTATCACCCCGGCCTCAACGACGGCCGCGTTCACAACCCCGTCGCCCCCGACAATGGCAAGCCGCGCCTCTACGTGCTGCGCGGGCATCTCTCGACCAACCTCACCGATGTTGCCGCGATCTGCAAAGCGTACACGGTCGCGCAGAACACCGTGACCAACGACGCGGCGGCGCTCAAATTCGGCGCGACCGCCAACGACAAATGATCACCACCGACGGCATCGGCAACCGATCGTCATGCGATTGTTGCGGTTCGCCAGCTCGCGAGTTCATTCGCGGCCGTTGGGCGCGCTGCGCGGCGCACGCCGATCGGAACCCGTGCGCGGTTGAAGGGTGCCGCCGAACGACCACCACCACCGGCAAGAGCCGGGAGCTGCGCAACGATCTATGGTTGTGCGGCGAGCATTGGCGCATGGCGTGCCCGCCGCGATCGGCGCGCCGCCTGGTCTATCTGCGCTTTTTCCGCGTCGCGAAGCGCCACGGTTGGGATGACGCCTTGAACCGCCGCTTTTGGCGTTGCTGGTTTTCTCTCGTCGCGCGAGCACGGCGCGGCGGCGCGGGCGATATCGACATGACCGAGATTAACCGGCTGTTCGGTTGGAAATGAGCGACTACGCGATATCCCCTATAACGGGTCGCCAAGGGCGGGCTTGGGTTGCCGCGGTGCATCGCCATCTCCCGAAAATTCAAGGTGCGCTATTCGCCGTGGCAGTCGATTACCGGGGCACCACCGTCGGCGTCGCGCTCGCGGGCAGTCCCCCGCCAGCGTGGGAAGGCAAGCCGATATTCGTCATCACCCGTGTCGCCGTGCTCCCCGATCTGCCCCGCGTCGATGGTCACGCGGCTCCGGCGTGTTCGATGCTGTACGGGGCGATTTGTCGAGCGGGCGCGGCGCTCGGTTACCGCGAAGCCTGGACGTACACATTGCCCGGCGAGGATGGCCGTTCGATCCGCGCGGCCGGGTTCACCTTCGCCGGCGAGACGCGCGGGGGACAGCTTGACCGCCCCGGCCGGCCTCGATCGCCAGTGATATGCGACGAACCCAAGGGGCGGTGGTTTCGATTATTAGGTTGACCGTGGCGTCAACGGTTTGGTAAGACTTCGGGCGTAGGACGGTTTCAGCAACCGAGGAACGCCCCGATGATGACCGCGACGATAATCCACGAAACCCGTATGGCGTCGGTACGCTGCGCAGCTCCGGTGCCCGTTGAGGTCCATTGCGTGAGCGTGCTCGACGGCCGCCAGCCCCGCCCGTGGGAATTTTCCATCAACCCGCGCGTCAACACCCCGCTTCGGCGCGCGATCGTTTGCGCCCATGCCATCGCCTATGTCCAATCGAAGGTGGCAGCGTGACTATCACCGAAATCGCGTTGATGTTGGTCATCTCTATCCTCGCTCCCGGCGTGCTCGGCGCATATGCGTTCGGTTGGTGGTGGCGCGGCCGATTTGAACGCCAGCTTGAGCAAGAGCGATTAGAGCGCGCGATGACGATGCGCGACGGGTGGCGGGAAGCGCACCCCGACGTTTTCGAGCTATGGAAAAGCGAAAATTACAGGAAGGATTGAGATGAACGAACTCGATAAATTACCGCATTTGCCCGTTGAGGCTATGGGGCCGTGCATCGCGTGCGGGCGACAATTGCTCGCGACGGAACTCCCGATATTTTTCCGTATCAGCGCCAAGCAATGCGGCATCGACGGCTCGGCGGTGCGTCAGCATGTCGGGCTTGCTATGAGCATGGGCGGCGGGGCGGATGGCTTGGCGCTCGCGGGCATCTTGGGGCCGCGCGTCGAGCCGGTAATCGTGATGGACGAAATCACCGCGTTCAATGTCTGTCACGGCTGCGCGACGGATGGCGTCGGGTTGCTCGACGTGATCGGCCGCCAGTGGGAAGGCGACAAAGCGAGGGAACGACCATGAAAATAAGCTATACGCGCGTCGGCGCTCTACGGGTGCTCACCATCGGCAAGCGATCGTGGTTGCTTGTCGGGTGGCGGATTTATCGCGGGAGGGCCGTTCGATGACCATCGGAACGCATCTCGCCAGCCTCAACCTCTTTCGGGAGAGCGACGGCACGGTGGAAATTACCGTTGCGGGTCATAGCCCCGCGTTGATGACCGAGCACGCCCGCAACCTTGATCGCGTCGAGCGCCCGGTTGAATATATCGAGCGGCTGATTATCGAGGCCGCCGACCGGATACGATCGCGCCGCACTCGCAACGGATTGGGGGACGACATATGAAGCCGATCAGCCTCACGATGGCGAGGATGCTAGACGACGTAGAACGGGGTTGGGGTGACGGCACGCGGCCGTTTCAGATCAGCAACACGAACTCGACGGCGGGGGCGCTAGAGGCGCGCGGGCTGATCGTCATGGCCGATGATCAGTCGCGAGCGCGCCGCACGCTGTGTTGGGCGTGGTTGCTCACCGCCGCCGGACGAATGGCGCTGCGCGAGCGCAAGATGATCCGGGTCAACCATCGCCCATATCGCAAGCACATTTTCTATCCGGCCGTCGTCAACGATGACACGGTGCGCTGCATTTCGTGCGGGCAGATCGATGAACCCGAATATCACGATATGGACGAATGCGTTGCGGTGCGCCGCGATCTTGCCGAGATGCACGACCCTCAACCGGAGCCGACGATATGACCGACACCCCGCCCGCCCTCACCGCGCTCGGCGCGACGATCATCGAACGGCTCGCGGAAGCCGGGCAGATCACCGACAAGATGCAGGGTCCGGCGATCGGCATCCGGGCGCACGTCATCGGCGACGGCATTCGCATCCTTGGGGCCGCCCCGACGCCCAAGGGCACGCATACCGCCCAAACGATCGTATCATGGCCGGAGCTGATCGAGGCGACGGCAAACCCTCTCGTCGCGGCCATAGCGGGCATTCACGGGCATTTGCTCGCGCCGTTTGGTCACGGGCTTCCTCCCGCCCAGGGCAGCGCGTGAACCCGTGACCAAACGGCGCGGCCCGTCGCGACCCTCCCGTGCCGCCTATGCGCGCGGCGCGCGGGCCGTCGCCGCTTATCGGAATGAAATCGCCAGCCTCACCACGCCCGCCGGGTTCGTCCCGCGCGGGCCGGTTGACGATTGCGCTCGCACCCGCCGGGAGAGCGACGAGATTGTTTGCATATCGTGCGGCTTGCGTTGGGGCGTCGGCGAGGATCGACCGACTTGCCCGAAATTACGCGATGACGAGATAATTTACGACACGCCGACGAGCGATGATTGAATGCGCGGCGTCGTCAATAATATGGCCGCTTGGGCGTTTATCGTCATAATTACGTCGGTTCCGATAATTATCATCGCGGTAATTATCGACCATCCGAACGTCGCTAAATTATGGACGCTTGCGATGGCGATAATTTGGGCGGGCAGCATCACCCAAAAACCGATCTATGATTTCGAGGGGCGCGAGATAATTTATCGTAATCGATAATCCACCCCCATGCGGGCCGATTTACCCCGTACAATCCTTAATTTACCCCGTATATAGGGGTATGGTCAAGTCGCTGTAATCGCTCGCGAACTTCCTTAAAATACCCCGTACCCCGTAGAAACGACCCCTTCGAGACAGGGCGCGCGTGCGCGCACGCATCGCGTGCACGTAGCAAAGTGGAAATGTACGGGGTATAGGGGTAAATTAAGGAATATATCTAATAGTTTCAATAACTTAACTAATACCCCATAGTTAAAATCATGGGGGTAAAATGATAATTTATATCGAGCGTTTTCAATGACTTGCAATACCCCGTACTTAAAATCATGGGGGTAAACGGGGGAAATTATCGAAATTATCCGAAATCGTGAGCGTGATCAGCACTTGCCGATGCGATCAATTTCCTCGATACGATCAGCGTCATGCCAGCCCTCGAAAACCCGCTACACGAAAAATACTGCCAGCTTGCGGCGGTCGATAGCTATGCGAACGCTTTTCGCGCCACATACGGGCAGGGGCAGCGCACGGTTAAGACGATGAATACCGAAATCTGGCGGCTCAACGGGCGGGCGGATATTTCGCGGAGAATTACCGAAATTCAGGCCGCCGCCGCTGCGCCGTTGAATGCGACGCGCGAGTGGTTGCTTGCCTGGTGGTTTGGGCGGATGATGTACGACCCGGCCGAAATTACGGCTTGGGCGATCGACGCTTGCCGTCACTGCCACGGCGATAATTTCGGCTATCAATGGACGCTCGCGGAATTCGATCGAGCGTGCGCCGACGCCGAGATGACGAAAGCCCCCTTGCCCGATATCGGCGGCGGCTTCGGTTTCGATCCGCGACGCGGCCCCAACCCCGACTGCCCGGAGTGCCACGGGCGCGGGCGCGGCCGATCTGACATTGCCGACACGCGCGAGTTGTCTCCCGCCGCCCGCGCCGCTTTCGAGGGTATCAAGGAAACGCGCAACGGCATCGAAATCAAGATGGCCGATAAGGGACAGGCGGCCGAACAGTTCGCCAAGCTCTCCGGCTTCGATATCGCCCAAGTGCGCTTGCTCACCGACCCGATACCGAGCGATGCCGAGCTTGATCGTCTATCGCTTGATCCGGTCGCCATAGCCGCCGCGTACAAGCGTTTCGTCAATGGCGGGGCGATGCACTAGGGACGAACCCCACGGCCCCGTGGTGGGCGTCCCGCGCGGGGCATGTTACATGCGCCGTCGTGTCGCTTTGTGTGAGGGTGAACGGTTGACAGCACGGTCAACGGGCCGTTAATAACCGGCTTCCTCGCCACCCGTCAAGGAACGCCATGAAACCCGTCATCGCCTATGGCATCATCGGTTCGTACTATGCCGACGATTGGGAAATCCTCTCGATCACAAGCGAGAAAGCGGGCCGTCGTGGTCAAGTCTATGGGCGCGACCCGCACAACAACCCGACGCACCACAAGCCCGAAGACGTGTCGGGTCGCTTCCCGACGATCGAACTCGCGACGGCCGGCCTTCAAGCTCTCCGGCAAATCCACCGCGATCATGCGCCCGCGATCGAAGCCGCCCGTACCGAGTACGAACGCCTCTCGCGCAACCGCAACGAAACCATCCGCCAGGCGCTCGCCGAAATCCGCGTGCAGCCGATGCCGCACCACACCGATGCAGCTCCGGCCGGTGACCCCGCCCCCGTCAAGGTCGCCGCGTGATGGTCACGCTATCCGCCCTCGCCGATGCGATGAAGCTCGGCAAATTCCCGGAGTGGTCACCGGCCTTGATCATGCGGCTCGGCGACGAGCTGGCGGAAACTATCGGCGGCCATACGGGTTTGGACGAACAGAAAGCCGCGAGCACCCTCGCCGAGATGCGAACCGTCATGGTCGATTTCGGTGCGCTCGACGCAAACGATGACGTGACGGGGTTGCCCGATCTGTTGTCGGTGCTGTTGCCGCCGGGCGGTGACGGGGGATGATTATTTGCAATGGGGGTTCCGCTTTGTGATGATCGGAACGATTATGGACATGGGCGCTACACAAGTCGCTGCTACAGCTTCCCGCCTTGATCGCGGCGTTATCGCGCTTGCCGCCGCGATTGCGCTCAACACCGCAAGCGTGCGAGGAACGACGCGACATGACGACCACCATCACGATCAGCACGCACTCTTGGCCGGTGAAGGTCGAGACGACCGATCGGTACGGCAATAACGAGCCGGTGACCGAGATGACCACTGTCGAGCCGAACAGCTCGGCGACGGTGTATATCTATCAACAGCGCACGGTGACGTTCACCGAACTCTCCCTGCCCGATCAGACGACGCCAACGACCGAGGAATTGCGGGCGGCGGCCGTCGATGCCGGTGAGATGACCGAGGATGAAGGCGACGCCGGCGATACCTTGAAGGCGTAATTTACCCCGTGCTCGACCGGCCCGCATTCGATTGGAAAAATCCCGATTACGGGCCGGTCTATGCCGAGCGCGCGCGGCGGCTGCGCGAGATACGCGGGTGGAACGACCCGACGCAATTGATGATGTTGAAGGCATATTACCGGGACAACCCGGCCGATTTCATCAACGATTGGGGCGTGACCATCGACCCCCGCAACGCCGAAATCGACCAACCCGTCATGGTGCCGTTCCTGCTATTTCCGCGTCAACGCGAGTGGTGCGAATGGGTTGTGCAGCACTGGCGGGCGCGCTCCCCCGGCCTTAGCGAGAAATCGCGAGATTTCGGCTTGTCGTGGTTGGCCGTCTCGCTCGCCTCAACGCTTTGCATGTTTAGGCGCGATCTGTCGTTTGGGTTCGGCTCGCGCAAAGAGGAATACGTTGACAAGATCGGCCATCCCAAGAGCCTGTTTTGGAAAGCCCGCCAGTTCGTCTTGCACGTTCCCGAAGAATTCAACGGGGGGTGGAGCGAGCGCCGCGATAGCGCGCATCTCCGGTTGAGTTTCCCGATCACGGGCAGCACGATCACCGGCGAGGCGGGCGATAATATCGGGCGCGGCGATCGTCAGTCGATCTATTTTGTCGATGAAGCGGCATACCTTGAACGGCCGCAATTGATCGAGGCATCGCTTTCCCAAACGACCAATTGTCGCATCGATATCAGCTCGGCGAACGGCCTCGCCAACCCCTTTGCGGAAAAGCGCCACTCCGGGAAAATCGACGTGTTCACGTGCCATTGGCGCGATGACCCGCGCAAGGATGATGCGTGGTATCAAAAACAGAACGATGAACTCGACCCGGTTACCGTCGCCCAAGAAATCGACATAAATTATGCGGCGTCGGTTGAGGGCGTGCTGATACCGTCGGCGTGGATACAAGCCGCCGTCGATGCTCATATCAAGCTCGGTTTCGCCCCCACGGGAAACAAGCGCGGCGCGATGGACGTTGCCGATGAAGGTAAGGATAAAAACGCCTTCGCGGTCGCGCTCGGCGTGGTGGTCACGCATGTAGAGGAATGGTCCGGCAAGGGCAGCGATATTTTCGCGAGCACGCAACGGGCGTTCGATGTTGCCGACGCCAACGACGTTGCGGAGTTTCTGTACGACGCCGACGGTCTAGGTGCCGACGTGCGCGGCAACGCCCGCGTCATCAACGAACAGCGCGCCGAGCGCCAACAATTGACGATCGCGGTCGATGCGTTCCGGGGCAGCGCGGGCGTTTTCATGCCGATCGCCGAAGACGTGCCGGGCCGGAAAAACGAGGATTTCTTTCAAAATCGCAAGGCGCAATCCTGGTGGTCGCTTCGCCGCCGGTTCTACAAGACGTGGCGCGCCGTCGTGCATGGTGATGATTTCGACCCCGACGATTTGATTTCGCTCGATAGCGCCGCGTTGAAAGCCTCCTCCCCTACCGCTCCAATGGGGTTGCTCGGCAAGCTCACGATGGAACTCGCGCAACCGACGTACATCAAAAACACGGCGGGCAAGATCGTGGTCGATAAAGCTCCGGCCGGGAGCACGGGCGCGAACACGTCGGTCAAGTCGCCGAACCTCGCCGATAGCGTGATGATTTTGTTTGGTCGCGCGCACCGGAAGCCTATGATAGTGAGCGAGGAAGCCCTTGGGGCGGTATAGGGGTTAGAATTATGGGGCGCATCCGCGACGCATTGCGAGTTCTGTTCGGTAGCGCGATCGACGTGACGCCGCCGGAGCCGCCCAAGGTGCCCGGAACCGAAATGCGCGTTAGTCTCACCGCGCTCGCCGAAACGTCGGCGATCAGTGGTCGCGAATTGGTCAACCCGTGGCAGCTCCCGCGCGCGCCCGATTTCGTGCCCGCCGGGGCTATCGCGATGGACCGTGCGCCCGGCGGCGGGGGTATCAGCAGCATCTACGCATGGGCGGCTGGCGGCGCGTGGAGCGAGGGTATCGGCTTTCTCGGCTATCCCTACCTCGCCGAGCTTTCGCAGCGCCCGGAATACCGCCGTGTAAGCGAGATTTTCGCCGCCGAGACGACGCGCAAATGGATAAAATTCAACGGCGACAAGGAACGCATCGACTTGATCGAGGCCGCGATGAAGCGGTTCGATATCCGGGGGCGCTTCCGCCGCGCCGCCGAGCTTGACGGCTTTTTTGGCCGCGCGCAGATTTTCGTTGATCTTGGTGACCGCGCGAATGCGCCGGAGCTGCAAAAGCCTCTCGTCGCCGCCGCGAAGGTGAGCGAGGGCAAAATCAAGAATTTCAAGGTGATCGAGCCGTTTTGGTCGTATCCGGGGCAGTATGAGAGCGCGAACCCGCTCGACCCCGATTTCTACACGCCGCAAATGTGGTACGTCATGGCGACGCAAGTTCACGCGACGCGGCTGTTGACGATCGTCGGGCGCGAGATGCCCGACATGCTGAAACCGGCCTATTCGTTCGGCGGCCTCTCGCTCTCGCAAATGGTCAAGCCCTACGTCGATAATTGGTTGCGCACGCGCCAATCGGTGAGCGACTTGCTGCACTCGTTTTCAACGATGGTGCTCGCTACCGACATGGGGACGATCTTGCAGGGCGGCGCGGCGACGAACTTGCTAACGCGGTTGCAGCTTTTCAACCAAACTCGCGACAATCGCGGCGTCATGGCGATCAACAAAGAAACCGAGGAACTGACGAACGTCAGCACTCCGCTCGGCACGCTCGACAAGCTCTTGGCGCAATCCCAAGAGCAAATCGCCAGCGTGTCGGGCATCCCGTTGGTGATCTTGCTCGGCGTCACCCCGTCCGGCCTCAATGCGTCGAGCGACGGCGAGGTTCGCACGTTCTACGCCACGGTTAAATCGTACCAAGAAAAGACGTTCCGCTCTCCCCTCACGACAATCCTCGATCTGATACAGCTCGACCTTGACGGCAAAATCGACCCGGAAATCACCTTCGAATTCATCGACCTTTGGGAGATGAACGAAACCGACAAGGCGGCCGTGCGCAAGAGCGATAGCGATATGGACGTGGCGTATGTCGGGGCTGGCGTCGTGTCGAATGAGGAAGTTCGCGCGCGCATCGTCCAGGATGAAAACAGCCCGTATTTCGGAATGGAGTTAAGCGAGGATGCGCCGGAGCTTCCCGACGAACCGGCGGATGAAGAAGAATTGGACGATGATGCGCCGCTAGACGCGGAAGCCGCCCAAGCCGGGGCGGCGGGCAACGCGCCCGAAAAGGCGTAGGACCGTGACTATCGCGCCCAAGCGGCGATCGGTGCGTACACTGGCGGCCGGGCGGCGGCTGATCGAGCACGCCGAGCGCACCGGCCCTATCGAGCTGCGCGCGGTGCGCCCGTCGGCGGCCGTGCGAGCGGCCTATCAAGCGCGGCTCGACCGCGAGATAGCCGAGATGCACCGTTCCATCGTCTATTGGGTTTCGGCGCGCTACCGGGCGAACACGCCTGAAATCGCGCTCGACGCCTCCCCCGCTCGCGAGCTGCGCGCGGCGATGCGAAAGCTCGGTCGCCGGTGGTTGTCGAAATTCGATGATCTAGCCCCCAAGCTCGCGCAGTATTTCGCGACGGCCGCCGGCGAGCGCGTTGACGGTGAGCTGTCCAAGATGCTGCGCGATGCCGGGTTCACGGTGAAATTCAAGATGACCAAGGCGCAAAACGACGCCTATCAAGCGGTCATCGGCGAGAATGTCGGGCTGATCAAATCGGTGGCGCAAAAGCATCTCACCGATGTTGAGGGCGCGGTGATGCGCTCAGTTCAAGAGGGCCGCGATCTAGCCACGCTCACCAAGACGCTACAGGAAAATTACGGGGTCACGCGCCGCCGCGCCGAGACGATCGCGCGCAGTCAGAACAACATGGCGACGGCGACGCTCACGCGCACCCGGCAAAAAGAGCTTGGCATCCGCAAAGCGAAATGGCTTCACTCGGCGGGCGGCCGGAAGCCGCGCCCGGAGCACGTCGCATTTTCCGGCAAGCTGTACGAAATCGACAAGGGCGCATTCCTTGAAGGCAAATGGACATGGCCGGGGCGTGAGATAAATTGTCGGTGCGTTTCGGTGCCGATCGTTCCGGGCTTTGACGATTAGCCGATCTGCGCTATCCCCTCCCCTGTTAATCATGTGGGGGCCGCGACGTGCCGAACTCAACGCTGGTCGATCTGGTCAAGATCATCATTACGAACACCGGCACCGGCACGCTACAGCTCGGCGCGCCCGTCCAGGCATTCCGGGGCGTCGATGCGCTCACCGACGGCGAGACGTACAGCTACTCGATACAGCAAGGCGCGAATTATGAGGTAGGGCAAGGCGTCTATAGCCTTGCCGATACGACCTTGACGCGCGGCGTGATCGTGTCGAGCTATGGCAACACCGCCATCCCCTTGTCGCCGAATGCCGTCGTTGCCTTCCCGGCGCTGGCGGGCGATTTCCAAATCCCCGGCCCTCCCGGTGCGCCCGGCAATCCCGGCAATCCCGGTGACGCCGGCCCGCCAGGGTCACCGGGCGCGGGCATCAATATGCCGGTGGTTGCCAAAGCCGCAAATTATACGATCGCGGTTGTCGATGCGAACACCTATCTCCGGTTCACGGCGGCGGGAGCCGTTACGCTCACCATCCCGACGAACGTCACGGCGGCGATACCGATCGCTTCCGTAATCGCGATCGAGCAAGCCGGGACGGGCGTCGTCACCGTAGCGGGCGCGGGAGGCGTAACCGTCAATTGTCGGGGCGGCGTCACCGCCACGGCCGGGCAATATGCAGTCATGCAGCTCAAAAAAGTCGATACCGATGTTTGGACCGTGCTAGGCGACGTGGCATGACCGTGATCAGCTCGACCCGCGCATTGATGGCGCTTGACCGCCGCCCCGATCGGATGGCGACGGTGGCGCTCGACAAGAAATCGGTGCGGTCGATCGACCGCGACGGCCGGTTGCATATCGCGCTGTCGAATATCAGCAAGGCGACGGTTGACCCCTATTACGGGCATGAAATCCCCGACGGCGAAGCGCTCGACCTAGACCCCGACAAAATTTATTATTTGCTGCGCGACCCCGATGAACTCGCGAAGGGCGCGCCGACTTTTAATAATTTGCCGATCCTCGCCGAGCATATTCCGGTGAGCGCGGAAGCGCCGCAACAGGAACTCGTCATCGGCTCTACGGGCACCGATGCCGCATTCGCCCTCCCCTACCTCCAAAATTCGGCGGTAATTTGGGTTCAAGATGCAATCGATGATATCGAAGCGGAAATTAAGAAAGAGTGGTCATGCGGATATTATTATCGTGCGGAGATGACGCCCGGTAATTTTAATGGCTTGCGTTTCGATGGGATTATGCGAGATATCGTCGGTAACCATGTTGCTTTGGTCGATGAAGGTCGGGCCGGGCCTGACGTGGTTGTCGGGGATAGTATGCCGAAGGGGCTAACGATGCTGAAATCACGTCGCGCTTTGATGCTAAATGGGGCGCTCGCCGCCTTCCTCGCGCCGAAGCTCGCGCAGGATGCCAAGCTTGATCTTTCCGGCGTGCTCGCCGGGGTCAACGCAAAGACGCTCCCGAAGACGGGCAAGGCGCTCGCGACCAAGATCGTTGCGGCAACCAAGGGCAAGCTCGCGCAAGACGAAACGCTCGACGCCGATGACGTGGTGAAGGTCATCGCGGCCGTCCAGGGCGTCACCGACGTTCCGGCCGAAGACGACGAGATGGACGCCGAAGACGGCGACGCCGACAAGCCCGCCGTCGATGCCGACGATGACGTGGTTGCAAAATTGATGGCGTTTCTCGACGGCAAGCTGTCTGACGAAGATATGGCATCGCTCGGCGAAATCGTCGGGGGCACCGCCGCCGACGAAGAACCCGACGCCCCTCCCGGTGGTCGCAAGCCCGGCGACGTGCCCGCCAAGCCCGCGATGGACGCGGCGGCCATTTCGCGCAAGATCGGCACCACCGTCGCCGAGATGCGCCAAGCCGAGCGCGACGTTGCGCCGATCATCGGCGAGGTCAAGATTGCCGTCGATAGCGCGGCGGCGATCTACAAGCTCGCGCTCGACCACGCAAAGGTCGATATCAAGGGGGTTCACCCGTCGGCGTATCGCGCGATGGTGGCGATGCTCCCCAAGGGCGACGATGCCAAGCCGCCGCTCGCGCTCGACCACGCGACCGTCGCGGGGGATTTCGCCAAGCGCTTCCCGGAAGCCAACACCTTGATCGTGTCGTAAGGGGATAATTTCGATGAGCGGTTTTCAGAAGACGGTCAACACCGACCCGGCCCCCGCGATCGAGGGCGATTTCGCCAGTGCGGACCCTTGGGCGTCGTTGCTGGCGGGAGCCGGTGCGCTCACGGCGGGCGCGCTCGGCGTCATCATCGGGCGGTTCGCCCGCGCGCGGAACGACAACGGCACCGTGACCAACGGCCATCCGGGCGTCGCGTGCCGCGTCGGTTTCGTCACGCGCCATAACCCCGCGCTGATCGTCCCTTTCCTTGCCGAAAGTTCGATGACGATTTCGCCCGGCCTCGATATGACGATGCACGACGCGGGTGCGTTCTGGTGCCGCTTCGCGGCGGGCGCGGCGATCGGTCAAAAGGTGTTCGCGAACTATGCCGACGGCACCGCTATCGCGGGCACGGCCGGGGCACCGCCGACCGGAGCGGTGGTCACGGCCTCCACGAACACGAACAACGTGCTCACCGTTACCGGCGTCACGTCGGGCGCGCTGGCGGTTGGTGACCCGGTTTCGGGCACTGGTATTCCGGCGGGCGCGTACATCACCGCGCTCGGCACGGGCACCGGCGGCGTCGGCACCTATACGCTTTCGGCCGCGACCACCGCGACCGCGACCGGCGTGACGGTGACTGCGCTCGGCGCGAGCGAAACGCAATTCACCGTTCATTCGACGGCGGCGAACGGCGAGCTGGCGAAAATCGCCAGCCGCGCCGTGTACTAAGCGAGGGGCAACGAACATGCGTCGTGAAGAAATCGATATCCTTGCCGCTCGCGGCATCATCCCGGCAATGGCAATGGATGCCCTTTTGCGGATGGAATATGTCGGCATGACCGGCCGCGTCGAGGATGCAATGCCTTGGCGTCAGAACTTTCAGCTCGCGATGGACGCGCAGCCGACGTTGATCACGGCACCGAATGCGGGCATCCCCGCGTTCCTGACGAACATGATCGACCCGGAAGTCATTCGCATCCTGGTTGCCCCGATGCGCGCCGCCGAGATTTACGGCGAGACGAAAAAGGGCACTTGGACCGATCTTTCGGCGCAGTTCCCCGTGATCGAGGCGACCGGCGAAACGTCGAGCTATGGCGATTTCAACAACAACGGCTCGACCGGCGCGAACGTCAATTGGGTTGCGCGTCAATCGTACCATTTCCAGACCGTAAGCCAGTGGGGCGAGCGCGAGCTTGAAATGTATGGCGTCGCCAAGATCAATTACGCGAGCGAAATCAACGTCTCGTCGGCGCTTGTGCTGAACAAGTTCCTGAACAAGTCGTATTTCTTCGGCGTCGGGCTGCTCGCCAATTATGGCGGCATCAACGACCCGTCGCTTATCGCGCCGATCATGCCGAGCACCAAGATCGCGGGCGGCGTGTCGTGGGATAATGCGACCGCGCAAGAAATCTATAACGACGTGCTCGCGCTGTTCGGGCAGCTCCAAACCCAAATGGCGGGCTTGGTGCCCGATATGGACGTCAAGATGACGCTCGCGCTCTCGCCGGTGAAGGCCGTGCAGCTCAAGCGCGTGTCGATCTACAACGTCACCGCCGAAGAAACGATCAAGGGGAATTTTCCGAACCTCACGATCAAGACGGCACCGGAGTTTTCGACCCAGGCCGGGGAGCTTATGCAGCTCGTCTTGGACGAGGTTGACGGCACGCGCACGACCTATTCGGCCTTTACCGAAAAGATGCGCGCGCATCCGGTCATTCCCGATATGTCGAGCTGGAAACAGAAAAAGAGCGCCGGCACGTGGGGCACGATCATCCGTCGCCCGATCTGCATCGCGCAGATGCTCGGCATCTGATTTCGTCGCGACCGGGCCGCTCTAGGGCGGCCCGCAAGCGTCTTTCCCCTCCCCTGCCCCAACGATCGAGGTTCACATGGCCGATACCGTCAACATCGCTTGCAAGCTCCCCAACGGTTTGCAGATCACCGTCGATGGCAAGACGGTCGTGCTCAACGGCGCGAACGATGCCGGTGCTAAGTTCGGGTTTGGCATCACGCCGGACGTTGACGCCGATTTCTACAAGAAATGGGCGGAAAGCGTCGGCAAGTTCCCGGCGGTCAAAAACGGCTCGATTTTCGCCTATTCGGGCGATATCGCCAACGCCGCCCGCGAGCGCGCGAGCGACCCGGCCGTGATGACCGGACAGGAACCGCTCAACGCCGAAGCGCCGATGGCCGGTATCGAGCCGACCGACGAGACGAAAAAGGAACTGGCGAAGGCCGCCGCGCCCGCCAAGGGCAAGTGATGTATGGCCGTCGCGGTATTCGACTATAGCCTATGGGCGCTGCGCTATCCAACGCTCGCGCCCAAGGTTCCCGAACCGCTCGCGGCGGCCTATTTCATCGAAGCTGGTCTATATCTCGACAACACCGATTGCTCGCTTGTCGCCGACGTTGGCGTGCGGCTCACTTTGCTCAACATGATCGTCGCCCATATCGCCGCCGGGAACGGCGCGACGCCCGCCGGTGAGCAAGGGCTAGTCGGGCGCATCTCGTCGGTCACCGAGGGCAGCGTGACCATCTCGACCGAGTTCAAGGGCTTCACGGGCGATCTAGCCGCCTATTTCTCGCAAACCCCCTACGGCGTCCAGTATTGGGCGGCGACGGCATCGTATCGCACGGCGCATTACGTGCCTGGTGTGCAACCGGCTTTCGGGCCGATCGGCCGCGATTTCGATCACAATTGGGGCGGTGACATGCGATGGCGGAACTAAGCGGCGGCGATCGGCTTGAAGCCTTTCTCGCCGAGATGGCGGAAAAGGTCACCGACCCGGCAACGCTGCACGTCGGGTTCCTTGAAGGTGCGACTTATCCCGATGGCACGCCCGTCGCGCTCGTCGCGGCCGTGCAGAATTTTGGTTCGCCCGCAATGGGAATTCCGCCGCGTGCGTTTTTCACCAACATGATCATCGAAAAGTCGCCGGGTTGGGGCGAAAAGCTCGGTCGCATCCTGAAACAAAACGGCTATCGAGCGCGCGCGAGCCTAGAGCTTATGGGCGAAGGCATCGCGGGGCAGCTCCGGCAATCGATCGTGGATACTATCGCCCCTCCCCTCTCGCCGGCGACGATTCAGGCGAAGGGTTTCGACAAGCCGTTGGTCGATACCGGGCATATGCTCAATTCCGTCGATAAAGAGGTCGTGTAATGGCGATGAACTTGCACGCCATCGCCGGGCCGATCGCGGGCATCGTGTCGGGCACGGTGAACGGCCTTTGGCAGCGCAACGCGGGCTATGCGACCACCCCGGCCGGGAAGCGCACGCCGAGCTATCTCGACGTTCCCGACACGTCGATGCAAGTCCAGGCGCTCACCGGGCCGGAGCTGGCGCTTGTCGAGAGCCTGAATATCCAAGGCGTCAAGCGGGCGGTCTATATGAACGGCGACGTGAAGGCCGTCGATCGCGCGTCGGGCGAAGGTGGCGACTTGCTCACTTTCAACGGGGCGGTATGGTTGGTCACGGTTATCCTCGAAACGTGGGATAGCTCCGGGTGGTGCCGCGTCGCGGTCACCAAGCAAAATGACATGGTGACGCCGTAATGCCTCTCGAGATTTCCATCACCGAAGACGACGTAATGGCCGCGCTGCGCGCGTTCATCATCGATATCGTGCCATCGGGTGTTGAGGTTTTTCAGGGACAGGGAAACCGCGTGCCGGAGCCGCGCGGCGTCGATTTCATCGTTATGACGCCGATGAACCGCTTGCGCCTTTCGACAAATACGGTCGATTGGGCGCGAGACGATGACGACGCGACACAGCTCGACCACTCGCACGACACGCAATTTATGGTGCAGCTCGATTTGCACGGCCCCGCCGGGAGCGATCATGCCTCGATTGTCGCGACCTTGATCCGCGACGAATACGCGGTTGAGGCGATGGACGGAACGGGCGTGACGCCGCTCTACGCGACCGATGGCAACCAAGTTCCGTTCATCAACGGCGAGCACCAATATGAAAATCGTTGGGTTATGACGATCGCGCTTCAAATCGTTCCCATCGTCTCGACACCACAACAATTTGCCGCTACGCTTACGCCCGTGATAGCGCCGGCCCTTGGGGGACTTATAGCATGACCGTCAGCATTCCCGCGTCGTCCATCGTCAGTGTCATCCCGAATGTCATCGACGCGGGCGGCACCGGCCTTGATCTTTCCGGCCTGGTGCTCACCAACAGCACCCGCGTCCCGATCGGCACGGTGCAGTCGTTCGTTTCCGCCGATAGCGTGTCGAAATTCTTCGGCCCGTCGTCGCAAGAGGCGGCCTTGGCGCTGCGCTATTTCGCGGGGTACGACGGCTCGCCGATCAAGCCCGCGCAGCTCTTGTTTTGCCAGTATGCGAGCGTCGGCGTTCCGGCGTATCTGCGCGGCGGGAGCGTCGCGGCTTTGTCGCTCATCGATCTACAGGCGATCACCGGCACGATCACGCTCACGATCAATGGCGATGCGGTCACGTCGAGCGCGCTCGACCTTTCCAGTGCCGCGAGCTTTTCGGCCGCCGCCGCGCTCATTCAAACCGCGATCGGCCATGCCGACGCGCAAGTCACCGGCGGCATCGCGGGCACCACCCTCACCGTCTCGGCGGTTGCCGACGGCGAACTTGCCGTGGGACAAGTCATCACCGGCACGGGCATCACGGCGGGCACCAAGATCACCGCGCTCGGCACCGGCACCGGGGGCACGGGCACCTATATCGTCGCGCCAACGCAAACCGCTACCTCAACCGCGATCACGGCCGGAGCGACCACCGTCGCTTTCGATGCGATCAGCGGCGCGTTCGTCATCACTGGCGGAACGCCCGACGTATCGAGCACGCTCACGGCGGCCAATGCCGGGAACGCCGCGACGGCCTTGAAGCTCACCACGGCGGCGGGCGCGGTCGTATCGCAAGGTAGCGACCCGATGACCCCCGCCGCCGCGATGGCGACGGTTGTCGCCGACACGCAAAATTTCGCCACCTTCGCGACGGTGTTCAAGCCGTCGATCGATGACATGGTTGCTTTCGCCGCATGGTCGAACAGCAAGGCCGGGCGCTTCATCTACGTCATGTGGGATACCGATCTGACGATCACCACGGGCAGCGATGACGCGAGCGCGGTCGCGCAGATCATCGAAGCGAATTACGCGGGCACCATCCCGATCTATGCGGCCGTCGGCGGCATCTATCTCGCGGCCTTCGCTATGGGAACCGTCGCCTCGATCGATTTCACGCGCGTCGAGGGCCGCACCAATCTGGCGTTCCGCGCGCAAGCCGGCCTCACGGCAAGCGTGACCAATGAGCAAATCGCCGATCAGCTCATTGCGAACGGCGTCAATTTCTACGGGTCGTATGCGACCGCCAACGATCAGTTCGTTTTCTTCTATCCGGGGTCGATCACCGGCCCGTTCAAATGGGCGGATAGCGCGGTAAACGAAATTTGGATGACGAACGCATTTCAGCTCGCGTTGATGAATTTGCTCACCGCCATTCCAAGCATCCCGTACAACGTCCAGGGTTACGCGCTGATCGAGGCCGCGCTTGCGGACCCGATCAATGCTGCCGTGTCGTTCGGTGCTATTCGCGCCGGGGTGCCCCTTTCCGCGCTACAAGCCGCCGAGGTCAACAACGCGGCCGGGGCGATCGTGTCTGACACGATCACGCAACGCGGTTGGTATCTCCAAGTCGCGCCCGCCTCGCCGCAAGTGCGCGCGGCGCGCGGCTCGCCGCCGATCACCTTTTGGTACACCGACGGTCAATCGGTGCAGAAAATCAATCTCAATTCGGTGGAGGTCCAGTAATGGCGACGCAAAAGACGCTTACCGCCGCGAATAGCGTCTTGCTGATTTCGATCAGCGGCCTTTTCGACGTGCCACAGCAAATTCAGGGCTTCGCCGTCGAAGACGTGTTCGATATCGACGCGATCGATAGCGCCGAAACCGCAATGGGCGTTGACGGCAAGCTGTCGGCGGGTTGGGTTCCGATGCCGATCAAGCAAAGCGTCACTATCCAGGCGGATAGCGATAGCGTCACCATTTTCGAAAATTGGTACTCGTCACAGCAAGCTGCGCGCGAGCTGTATTTCGCGACCGGCTCAATTTATCTGCCCGCCGTCAAGCGCAAGTATGCGCTTACCAAGGGCGTGTTGCAGAATTACAACCCGATCGCGAACGCCAAGAAAATCCTACAGCCTCGCAAGTTTATGATCACTTGGGAGAGCATCACCCAGGGCGCGATATAATGGCGCGTCGGGTCGAAATTTTCACCGTCTCGGCGGAAGGCCGCGACAAGGGCAAGTCGTTCCTCTTGACCGAGATGCCGCCCCGCCAAGCCGAGAAATGGGCGACGCGGGCGCTACTGGCGTTCGCCCGGTCGGGCAAAAACGACATGCCCGACGAGTTCAAAGAGGATATGCAGCGCACGGGCATGGCGGGCATTGCGGCGATCGGGCTGCGCGCCATCACCACGATCGATTTCAACGATGCCGAGCCGTTGCTTGACGAGATGATGACGTGCGTCACCTTCATCCCCGATATGTCCAAGATCGACCAAATGAGCCGCCAGCCGATCGTTCGGCCGATGATCGAGGATGATATCGAGGAAGTCGCGACCATCCTCCAATTGCGCAGCGAGGTCATCGAATTGCACTTGGGTTTTTCAATCGCCGCCATCCTCTCCCAAGTGGGGGCGGCGGCGAAGACGGCCCTATTTTCCTCGGATACGTCAACGTCCCCCAAAGCATCGGAACCGTTGTCAGCAGTGGACTAGCCAAGCTGCACGAAATTGACACGGTTCTAGGGATGGAGGATATTTACGACCTACTCGAAATCATCGCCATAGACGCCGAAAACAGGAAGATTGCCAGCGATGCCGACGATCATTGATAGCCTGATCGTCGCTCTCTCACTCGACGCCGACGATTTCGACAAGGGCCGGAAACAAACGAGTGAGGGTCTTAAGAAAACCCGCGAGGAAGTCGCCACCACCGGCAAAGACTTGGAAGTTTACGGCAAGCGCGCGAGCACGTTTTTCTCGTCGCTGCGCAATGAGGCCGTCGGGTTGTTTCTCGCTTTCCAGGGCGCGAGTTCGGTCACCGATTTCATCAAAAACATGCTTGTCGGCGACGCGGCGACGGGGCGGCTTGCGCACAATATCGGCATAGCGACCGATGAATTGTCGGCATGGCAGCTCGCCGTGAAAGCGACCGGCGGCACGGCCGAAGACGCCAACGCCGCGCTACAGAAAATGGCGACGGCCTATCAGACATACCAGCTCACCGGCACAACCGGAATGGACGCCGATCTACGCGGGCTAGGCGTGTCGTTGAAGGATTTGAAAGACGGGCCGGCCGTCGCGTTGATGAAGCTCGCCGACGCCCGCGATCGGCTGTTCAAATCCACCGGGAGCGATACCGAGTTCACGGCGCGCGCGCAGCGCATCGGCATCCCCGATAGCGTGATCAACACGCTAGAGCGCGGGCGAAGCGGCCTTGAACGACTGATCGAGGAAAAGAAACGCGACGGCGCGGCGACGGATGCCGATGCAGCGGCGGCGGCCAAGTTTCAGGAACGGCTAGCCGAGCTGGAGAGCAAGATTACGGGGATGGTGCGCCCTTCCCTCTATCGGTTGGTCACGGTCCTACTCGACTTTCTCGACGGCGTGCAGAAAGGGACGATCAAGCTCCCCTCGCTCAACATTGCATTGCTCGCGGTGGCGGGCACGGCCGCTTTGCTCGGCTCGCCGTTCATCGCGGCGGCGGCGGCGATCGTGCTTTTGATCAGTCATCTTGACGATCTGAAAAAGGCGTATGCTCACGTCGTGTTCGCGACGCATGGTTGGATTGGCGGGCGCGATCTGTATCAGTCGATGCTTAGTGCGGGCGTGAAGTCCAACGCCGATATCGATCGCATCATTGACGCCGAGACGGCCGCGAACGGTGGCGGCGGCGCGAGCGACCCCTATGCCGGATTGACCGGCGACGCACGCACGGCCGCTATTCGGCGCACCTTCCCCGGCTATCAGCCGCCCCGCGCGGGCGGTGGCGGGGGGAACGGCTATGCGGCGGGCAACGCCGGGTCGATACAAGCGGCTCTTGTGCGCGCCGGGTTCACCCCGGAGCAAGCGCGCGGGATTTGGGCGGGCATGTCGGCGGAAGGCGGCTCGCTCGGCATGGCCGCCAACGGCGCGTTCGGTATCGGGCAATGGCGCGGGCCGCGTCAAAAAGCGCTGTTCGCCAAGTATGGGCGTGCGCCGTCGGCTGATCAGCAAATGGCATTTCTGATATCCGAATTGAAGGGCGGGGATAGCGGCGGCGCGGCCGTGCGAGGATCGACCACGGCGGGCGGTGCCCTAGAGACGTATATCCGCGATTTCATGCGTCCAGGGCCGGGCACCGGCGGCGACTTGCGGCGCGGCTATGCGGCGCTCGGCGGCGGCCTCACGCGCCCCCGTGCGCCCGTCGCGGGCGGGAGCCGGAGCACGACCACGACCGCCAGCGTCGGCACGATCAACGTCTATACCAAGGCGACGGATGCCGACGGCATCGCGAGCGAGCTTCCCGGCGCAATCCGTCGGCGCGGCCTCACGACGCAAGCGAACCGGGGGCTTGACTAATGGTCGTTGCGCTCGCCAAACCGCCCGCGAACCCGCTCTATCCGAACGTGCCGATGCTCCCCGGCGTGCCGCCTGTTTTTCGCGGCCCCGACAATCTCGGCACGTCAAGCCCGCTACAGCCCCTCACGCGCGACGCGCCCGCCGTGGCGGCCGGTGCGCGGGCCGCGTGGGGCATCTATAAGCCGGGCGGCGATCTGGCGTTGAAAATCGATAGCGTCTTGGCGCTAGAGCCGGGCCGCGAGTTCCGCATTTCTGATTACCCCGTGGAGCAAGGCGCATTTCAGTCGTACAATAAAGTCGCGACCCCGGCCGAAACCCGCATAACCGTGACCAAAGGCGGCACCGATACCGATCGGCAAGGATTTCTCGACACGCTCGACACGCTCATTGAGAGCACCGATCTGTTCAATATCGTCACGCCCGATGCGTCGTTCCTTGATCGCAATATCGTCCGGTACGATTACCGTCGCACCAACGATCACGGCGCGACGTTGCTCACGGTTGAAATTCAGACAATCGAGGTTCGTCAGTCGGTCCAGGCGACGTTTTCCGATAGTAAGCAACCGTCCGGCGCGAAGCCCGCCAATGCGGGGCCGGTGCAGCCGAAACCGGCGACGATCGCTCAAACGCCCCCGGCTGCACCCCCCTCCACGAACCCGGCTATTCGAGATATCCCGGCCATCACCAAGACGACGCCCGCTCTCGATCGCGCGCGTACGGTAACATCGCTGATCCAGGCGGGCGCAACGATCAACGATCTTGTCACCAAGGGCGTTTCATTCTCGTCTATCCCGACGCTGGCGGCGGCGGCGCAATCGCTTACGACTACCCTCAACGGGCAAAGCGTGCGCCTCGATATCGCGCAAAAGGCGTTCGGCCTTTCGACCGACGTGTACGTGAACGATGCGCTGATCATCGGCGGGGTTTTGGTCGAGAATGATAATCCGATCGTGCGGAGCGCCTATCTCGGCTTTCTCGGCGATTTGTATTTTCACGACACGCAACCCGACGGCGGGGCTGGCGTGCCCGCGTACACCGAACTCGGCGCTCGGTACGCCTTGCTCTACGCGGGGGCGTGATGACGTTCGTCAAGCGCCGCATCACCCTTCAATTTCAGCTCGGTCAAGGGTCGTTCGGCGAGAGCGGCAACGACACGATCGAGGTTAGCGGCGTGCGCTGTTCGGCGTCGATGACCAAGGGCGGCGGCGTCGGGCTTACCGAGCTGAATTTACGTGTCTTCGGCCTTGAACTCGACGTGATGAATAAGCTCACCATTCTCGGCAAGCCGTTGGTCGATGGTCGCAACAATAAAGTCGTGGTGAGCGCGGGCGACGTTGGCGGGGCGCTCTCGGTCGTATTCGCGGGCACGATAATCGAGGCTTGGGTTGATGCCCGAAATAGCCCCCAAGTCGCGTTTCTCGTCAGTGCGCAAGATGGCGCATTGATGGCGCTTAAGCCGGTCATCCCGGTGAGCTTCAAGGGGTCGGTCGATGCCGCCCAAGTCGTCAGCTACATCGCGCAGCAAGCGGGCATGGGGTTTGAAAATGGCGGCGTGTCGGTGCAGCTCGACAATCCCTATCTCCCGAACACGACTCTTGAACAGCTCCAAAGCATCGCGCGCGCGGGGCAGTTCAATTGCGTGATCGAGACGACCGATACCGGCAACGGCACGGTCGTCATTTGGCCGTTCGATAAGCCCCGGCCGGGAAAGGTGCCGTTGATTTCGCCTGAAACCGGGCTGATCGGTTACCCCATGCGAACGCAAAACGGTATTCAGCTTATGACGCTGTTCAACCCGGCGATCATTTTCGGCGGCCAAATCCAAGTGAAAAGCGATCTGACACCGGCGAACGGCGGATGGACGGTATTCCGCGTGACGCACGATCTTGAAGCCGAGACGCCGGGCGGCAAATGGTTTACGACAATGGAATGCTCTTTGCTCGGTCAAGAGGTTCCGGTTGGTGAGTGACGATCGTTCCTATGCGGGCACGCAACAGCTATCGAGCGCCGCCAGCGACTATAATCAGATCGACTATATCGTGCGCTCGATCATGGCGCGCAACGCGACGGCGACGCTCGTCATCGTCAAAACCGTGACCAATGACGGCGAGGTTTCGCCCGTGGGGCTGATCGACGTGCAACCGATGGTCGCGCAGCTCGACGGCAAGGGACAGGCGACGCCGCACGGCATCATTCACAACGTCCCCTATTTCCGCGTCCAAGGCGGCACGAACGCGATCATCATCGACCCCAAGGTGGGGGATATCGGAATTGCGCTTTTCGCGTCGCACGACATATCGAGCGTGAAGGCGAACAAAGCTCCGGCTAACCCCGGCTCGCGCCGCCGCTTCGATATGGCCGATGCGCTTTATATCGGCGGGATGCTGAACGGCACGCCGGAGCAATATATCCGCTTTCTCTCGAATGGTGATATCGAGCTGAAACCGGCGACGATGGTCACGGTGCTCGGCAAGCTGCACGTCACCGATGACGTGACGGTCGATACCAAGATCACCGCGACGAACGATGTGATCGGCGGCGGCAAGCATCTCGCGACGCATACGCACTCCGGCGTCACTGGCGGCGGCGGAACGTCCGGCCCGCCGAGTTAATTTAGCGGGTCGGTCCAAGCGTGCGCGAACGGCATTGTCGCCAGCTCGCCGCATGAATGAAGGCGAAGCGTCGCCAGTTCGGCGCGAATGAGCGGGGCGCGCGGTGCGCCGATGCGAAATTTCGTGCGAACGTAACGATCGCTATCGAGCACCTTCGCGAAGGCCGCCGCGTTGATCAGATCGCATTCGCGTAGCGCCGTCGCTTCCGCGAGCTGATTATCAAGCCAATCGTCGCCGTGGGGTTGCGCCGCGAGGGCGGCCGGTCGACCGCCCGCCAAATCATGCGCGAGCGTGGGGCCGTGCGTCGCGCCATAGGCGACGATCGCGATCAGTGCGAGGCCGATGATTTTCAACATGGCGTTTCCTTAGCTGCTATCGACCGTCGTTTCGTAACCGCACGTCTCGCATTTCCATACAGACAGACAACGGCCAACGGTGCGATCGGTATAAAATTGATGGTCGCAAAATTCGTTCGGCGAGCCGGGCACGACGTGCCCCCACCCCCAACAGCTATGACATGAACAACCCTTGCGCGGGCCGTTTTGTGTCGTGCCGGTGCCCTCGCAATGCGGGCAACCAACGCGGCCATCGGGAATAGGTTTTGTGGTCATCGGCGGCTTTCGTTGGCGCGAACCGCTTTGCGGCTGGCGGTGTTGCGGCGAGCGACGCGAGCGGCTTCCTCCCGATCGGCGACATGCTGGCAATGGTTGCGGTCGAAATAGGCGGCTTCGGCGTAATTCATGGCGGCATCTCCGGTGTTGATGCCATCCTTATATCGGGCAATTCCTAACAAACCGTTGACGCGGGGGTCAAGATAATTTTGCGGTGCGTAGCGAGGCAGAATGCGCTAGGCTCGCTAAATGGATACGCTGCTACTCGACCGCCAGGCTTGGGATTTGTGCATCGACGCGAGCGGTAATATCGCGAAGGCGACCGCGAGCTATTCGATGTTGCAAGACGTGGCGACCGCCGCGCGGCTGTTCGTCGGTGAACTGTATTACGGCCCGGCAACCCAAGGCATCCCGTATTTTACGGAAGCGTTCAACCGCCAGTTCCCGACACAGCTTTTGAAAGGGCGCATCGTCGCCGCCGCGCTCGCGGTGCCGGGCGTGCTCTCGGCGCGATGTTTTCTGACAAGCGTGAGCGAACGCGGTATCACGGGGCAAATCCAAGTCGAGACAGCCGACGGGCCGGTGGTGGTCACGTTGTGAGGGGGCGAAATTGACCAACGTACCTAAACCGTCATTCGGCCCCACGGGGTTTGTCGCCCCCGCCGAGAGCGTCATTTCCGCCGGGGTGTTCGCCGATATCAACGCGGCGTTCGGCGGCGATTTGAACCCCTCCCCCGATACGCCCCAAGGGCAGCTCACGGTTTCGTTCACCGCGATCATCGGGTTTTGCAACGATCTGTTTCTTTCGATCACAAATCAAGTCGATCCGGCCTATGCGGAAGGCCGAATGCAAGACGCCATCGCGCGCATCTATTTCCTAGAGCGGAACCCCGCCGAGCCGACGGTTGTCGCGGCGACATGCACCGGCTTGGGCGGCACCATCATCCCGGTCGGCTCGCTCGCCAAGAGCGCCGACGGCAACACCTATGTTTGCACCGACGGCGGCACCATCCCGTCGGGCGGCTCGATCGTGCTCACCTTCGCTTGCGTGACGCCGGGGCCGATACCCTGCCCGCCGAACAGCCTCACCACGATCTATCGCGCCATCCCCGGTTGGGATACGATCACCAACCCAAGCGAGGGGGTGCTAGGCCGCCTGGTCGAGAGCCGCGCCGAATTCGAGGCGCGTCGAGCCGCCAGCGTCGCCCTCAACGCTACGGGCACCCTTCCCGCGATCAAGGCGACGGTGCTCAACGTGCCGGGCGTGCTCGACGCCTATGCGACCGAAAACCCGACGGGAAGCACCGTGACCATCGGCGGCGTCGCGGTTGTGGCGCATTCGCTGTACGTCTCGGTCGTTGGCGGCGCGAATGCCGATGTTGCCGCCGCGATCTGGCGAAAGAAAAATCCGGGGTGCGCCTATAACGGCAACACGACCGTCACCGTCATTGACGACAACAGCGGCTATTCGCCGCCCTATCCGTCCTACTCGGTCACCTTCGAACGGCCGGCTGCGCTCCCGATTTTGTTCGCCGTCGAGATTGCGAACAGCGTCACCGTGCCCGCCGACGCCGCCGAGCTGATCAAGACGGCGATCATCAATGCGTTTTCGGGAAGCGACGGCGGCTCGCGCGCCAAGATCGGCTCAACGCTCTTTGCCAGCCGGTATTACGCATCGGTCGCGCAGCTTGGTACATGGGCGCAAATCGTCTCGATCTTGATCGGCACAACGACCGCAACGCTCGATAGGTTGACGGTACGCATCGACCAAGTACCGACGATCAACGCCGACGATATTGCGGTGACGTTGGTATGATCGCCGATGAAGCTCTTGGCGAATACTCGCTAGCGGAAGCGCGGAACCCCTACGCCGGTGATATCCCGACGGCGGTGTTCGATTGGTTTGCGACGGTCATTTCGCAATACTCGAATTCGCCGATCCTGTTGAAGCTGATCGCCAACATGGCGGAATATATCGACCCGACGGCTAATTTCGACGCTTTCTTTACGTTCGTGTTCAACGTCAACACGGCGGTCGGTCACGGCCTTGATGTTTGGGGTCGCATTGTCGGCGTCTCGCGAGTTTTGCGCTTGCCAGGGGATGCCGAGTATTTCGGATTTAGCGAGAGCGCCGACGCCTTCCCTTTCAATGAGGGTATTTTCTTCGGCGGCGGGCAGCTCACAAGCAATTTCTCGCTATCGGATGCCGCGTATCGCAAGCTGATCTCGGCAAAGGCGCTCGCGAATATCAGTGACGGCTCTATTCCCGGCATCAACCAAATTCTGATCAATCTGTTCGGCACCTATGGGAATTGCTATGTCACCGACGGCGGCAACATGACGATGACCTATACATTCGCCGCGACGCTTTCGGTCGTTGATTTCGCGATCGTCGCGCAATCGGGCGTGCTACCGCGTCCGGCGGGCGTGAGCGTGACCATCGTGCAGCTATAGGGGGCACAAGTGCAAAATACCGACATTCCGCTTAAGCTCCCCCTTCCGTTCGGCGCGGCGGCTGGCGGCGGCTATATTCGTACCATCCCGGTTGTGTCGCAAATTGGCGTCGTTGATGGCGCGGCGTCCCTCACCGACGGGTTCGTGCCGCTCAACGCGACGCCGATCGGGGCCGGGGGCATCCCGCCCGATATCAAAGATATGAACGGCATTCTGTACGAAATTTCGGGATGGTCACGTTGGGTTGCGGCGGGCGGCCCGGTCTATTTCGATGGCACGTTCGCGACCGCGATCGGCGGCTATCCGCTCGGCGCAACGATACAGTCGGCGGTGACGCCCGGCGTGATGTTTGTCTCGACCGCCAACAACAATGCACGAACCCGGATAGCGGCGGTGCCGATTGGATTTCGCTTACGCCCGTTCCGGCGACGCTTGCGGAGCTGATCGCGGGCACTAGCACGGTCAAATACGTCACGCCCGCGACGCTGGCGGGGCTGCGCGCGGATACCGCCGCCGTCATCGCGGGCACCGACGCGGCGCGTTACATCACGCCCGCCTCACTGGCGAGCATTCGCGCGAGCGGGCTAGAGGTTCGCACGGGCACCGACACGGCGAAATATATCACTCCGGCCGCACTGGCGGGGAGCAATTCGCCGGGCGTCCTATACGCGCCGGGGGGTTCCATAATTCAAGATGGCTTTGTTGCGAATTCGGGAAGCGAGGGCGGCTATACGACCCCCTTCAACACGCCTTTTCCGAATGAGGTCCGCACGGTCATTCTTACGCCAGTTTTGAATTCGGCGGCGTCGAACACCGATTGGGGTGTTGACTGGCAATTTGACACGACCAATCTGACGACGCTCGGCTATTACCTCAACCGCATCAACGACGTAGGAACGCGACTACGGGGAATATCTTGGGTAGCGTTTGGTCGTTAACTAACGCATATATCGGTGATGATCGACCTAGTAACAGTCCTTATCGCGGCGGCCGGTGGCGGTGGTGGAACTTGGCTTACGCAATCGACGGTTGCATGGTTCAAGGGCCGCGCCGAGCGCGCCGCGCACCAAGACAATATCGAGGTCACGCGCGAGCAACACCAAGATAGCTTTCTGATCGAGCTGATAGCGACGGCGCGCCAAGAGCTTGTGGCGGCGCGGATCGAGGCCGCCGAGATGCGTTCGCTACAGCTCCGGCTCACGCATTTCGAGGAAGCGCTCGACCATATCCAAGCCCTTATCGATGCGATCGACGTTGCCGAGCGGCTTGCCGCCGAGCGCCGCGCTCGGCAATTTCTTGTCCGCATGAAACGGTTGGCGGATGCCAAGGGGGCCGTTATAAACGAAATCCAGGTGCAAGAGAGCAAAGATTATCTCGCCGATAGGGGGAATTCCGATGACTGATCGCAAGGGTTTTTTCGTGGCGGCGCGCGCGGGCACGCTGCTAGGACCGACGCTTACGCAAAGCGAGGTTGACGGGTGCAGCGCCATTCTCGACGCGATGGCCGGTGCGCCGATCGCCTATGCCGCCTATGCGCTCGCGACGGCCTATCTCGAAACCAAGCATACGATGATGCCAATTCACGAAGACGGCGGCCCGTCCTATTTTTTCCGCATGTATGATCGCAAGGGTAACCGCCCCGCCGTTGCGGCCGAACTCGGCAACACGCAAGACGGTGACGGCGTGAAATTCCACGGGCGCGGTTACGTGCAGCTCACCGGCCGGGGGAATTATCAGAAAGCATCGATCAAGCTCGGCGTCGATATGATCAGCGACCCGGAGCTTGCCTTGCGCGACGATATCGCCGCGAAGGTCATGCGGCTCGGCATGACCGAGGGATGGTTTACCAGCAAGAAATTCTCGTCTTATCTCCCCTCAACCGGCGTCGCCGTGAGCGCGCAGTTCATCGCCGCGCGGCGCATCATCAACGGGCAGGATCGCGCGGCCGATATCGCCAGCTATGCGATGCAGTTCCAACGGTATTTGTCGTGACGTTTCGCGACCCGCGTTTCATCATCGCCTATACCATCATCATTCTGTTCGCCGGCGCGTATATCGCCAAGCCAACCGACACGATGACGGGCGCGATCATCGCCGCGTTCGCGGGTGCGTGGGGTTATTATCTCGGTTCTAGCAGCGGCTCGGCTCGCGCGAACGACAATACGGGCAAGGCGCTCGACCTTGCCGCCAGCTCGCCGAGCGCCCCGCCCAAGCCCGACATAATGTTGAAACCGGGCGAAACCGCCCAAGCGCCATCCGTTGACGACAACGTGACCAAAGGTTAAGGAACGGTTATGACGACTGCCCTCGCCTTGCTCCGCAAATTTTGGTACGTCATCCCGCTCGTCGGCTTGCTGATCACGGTGCTTTTGCAGCGCAACGACTTGACCGATACGCACGCCAAGCTCGACGCTGCAAACGTGCGCGTCGCCGACGTGACGGCCGCCAATAAGGGCTATGTCGATGCGCTGGCGGCGGTCAAGCAACAGCGGGTGGATAACGACGCCATTGCGACGGCCGTCGCCGCCAAGCTCTCCGGTAACACCGTG
>Ga0209512_1001001_pt1 | contig 38564 bp, 35 predicted proteins | sample frozenSSSSmetaG_FD_184142 | JGI IMG/M metagenome (GOLD analysis project Ga0209512, IMG submission 184142) | Glacier valley bacterial and archeal communities from Borup Fiord, Nunavut, Canada, to study Microbial Dark Matter (Phase II) -... | ecosystem: Environmental > Aquatic > Freshwater > Ice >...
AGATCGTGCAGCCGGACCTGTTCGAACTCGCGGCGATCGAGCCGCGACTGCAGCCCTTCGACGCCTGCTTCTTCTGCCTCGGCGTGTCGTCGTTCCGCATGGGCGAGGCCGAGTACCGCCGGCTGACCTACGACCTGACGCTCGGCGTCGCGACCGTGCTCGCGCGGCTCAATCGCGGAATGACCTTCGTCTACGTGTCGGGCGCGCAGACCGACAGCACCGAACACGGCTCGTCCATGTGGGCCCGCGTCAAGGGACGCACCGAGAATTCGCTGCAGCGCCTGTCGTTCAAGGCGGTCTACCTGTTCCGGCCCGGTGCCATCCAGCCGGTCAAGGGCGTGCACTCGAAGACCCGCATGTACCGCGTCCTCTACGCGCTGCTCGGTCCGCTGCTGGGACTCGCGAAACGCGTGCGGCCGGATTCGATCATCACCAGCGAAGGCATCGGCCTGGCGATGCTGGAGGTCGCGCGGCACGGCGCTGCGAAGGCCGTCCTCGAGACGGCGGACCTCAAGGCACTGGTCCGTCGCCTTCGCTGATCAGGCGCGGCTGAACAGCAGCACGCAGTTGGTCCCGCCGAACGCGAACGAGTTCGTGATCGCGTGCCGCAGGTCGGGCGCCGCGAGGTCGGACTCGAGCACCAGGTTGAGCCGGCACTCGGGATCGACGGTCTCGCAGTGCACGTTCGGCGGCGCGCGACGCTGTTCCAGCGCGAGGATCGTGACGAGCGCCTCGAGGGCGCCGGCGGCGCCGAGCAGGTGTCCGTGCAGCGCCTTCGTCGAGCTGACCCGAAGCGTGCCGAGATCGTCGCCCCACACTTCGGCGAGCGCGTGGCTCTCGACGACGTCACCGATGCGGGTGGCGGTGCCGTGCGCGTTGCAGTACCCGACGTCGCGCGGAGTCAGTCCGGCGCGTTGCAGGGCGGCCCGCAGTGCCCTCGCCTGGCCGTTCTGGTCGGGCTTCGTCAGGTGGGTCGCGTCGCATGTCGTGCCCCATCCCGACAGCCACGCGCGAACCGTGGCACCCCGCTGCCGCGCACGCTCCTCCGATTCGAGCACGAGGAAGGTCGCCCCCTCGCCGAGCGCGAAGCCGCTTCGGTCGGCGGCGAAGGGCTTCACGGCCTGCGCGGCGCGTTCGGGCGTGAAGGTCGCGAGCGTCTGCATCGCCTGCCAGGCCACGACCACGCCGGGCACGATCAGCGCTTCGCTGCCGCCGGCGATCGCGACGTCGACCTCGCCGGATGCGATGGCCTTCGCCGCCTCGGCGATCGCGACCGCGGACGAGGCGCAGGCCACCGAATACGTCAGCACCGGTCCGCGCGCCTGGTTGCGCATCGCGACGTGCGACGCGGGCGCGTTCGGCATGAATGACGGGATCGTCAGCGGGGGGACCCGCGCGCCGCGATACGCGGTCTCGAGGGCCGCAGCGCCACCCATCCCGCAGCCGCCGTAGACGCCGATGCGTTCGGACTCGCAGGTGTTCGCGGCAGCGGCGTCGCGCATCGCGAGGTCGGCCGCGGCGACCGCGATCTGGCTGACGCGATCGACGCCGGCGAGCTGCAGCTTGGTGAACCAGCGGGTCTCGTCGAAAGGGGCGACGGCCGCGATGGCCGGCTTCGGCAGTTCGGGGAAGACCGGCCGCAGCGCCGATTCGCCGCGCATCAGCGCCGCGAACAGGGCCCGGTCGTCGTCGCCGTGCGGCGCGATCGCGCCCAGGCCGGTGACGGCGACCCGGATCACTTGTCTTCGGTGACCGGCGACGGAGCGGGTGTCTTCGCCGCGGCCGGCGGGGCCGCCTTCACGCGATCGATCAGCGCGGCGAGCTGCGCGAGCGTGTTGATGCTCGGATCGTCGTCCGGCAGCGTGATGTGGAAGTGATCCTCGACGGCGAACATGAACTCGGCGATCGCCAGCGAATCCATGCCGCTGTCCTGCATCGCGGCATCGGGGCCGATCGTATCGATCTCGATGTTGTATTTGGCGTGCAACAGCTGCTGCAGCTCCGTTAGCGTGCTCATGGGCTCTTCGTCGTCGTCTTCGATGCGACCGGCCCCTTGCCGGACGTCGCGTTGATCAGGTCCGTCGACCGCCATGATAGCCGCTCGAAGGACCCTTCCCGCCCCTTCAGCGCGGCCGATAGCGCAACGACAACACCGCGACGGCCCCGCCCAGCAGCCCGCCCGCGATCACGTCGACGACGACGTGCTGCTTGAGCGCAAGGGTCGAATACGCGATGGCGGCGAACCACGCGGCATTGATGCCGCGCAGCCAGCGCGGCGCGCCGACGCGTCGCAGCAGCCACTCCATCGAGATCGCGGTGTAGATCGCGATCGCGACGTGCATCGACGGGCACGCGTTGCCGGCCGCATCGATGCCGCGCATCAGCTCGAAACCCGGGAAACCCTTCGCGTCGTAGCTGGCCGGGGGCACCTGCGTCGGCCACAGCCAGAAGATGCCCAGCCCGGCCAGCAGCAGCACGCACGCCCAGAAGCCGTAGGACAGCAATTCGCGAAAGGTCGCCTGCAGGCCCGGCGCGGTGCCGACGTAGACCCACAGTGACAGATACGCGATCAGGCTCTGCGGCTGGAACGGGATCAACCGGTCGATCGCCGTGACCGGCACCGTGGTGACGGCATGCGCGGGAAAGCGCAGGAGATGGAAATAGCCGACGAAGAATGCCCACGTCACCAGCGTGGTGCCGAGCAGCTTCAGCGGGAAGAAGCGCACGACGCGCGTGCCGAGATCGGAGACCCAGCTATCCGCCGGCGCGACGTCGGACGGACGCTGGAGGAACGAGCGCGCGACGCGCGCCAGACGGGCCGAGGTCATGCGTGACTTGTTGCGATCCGTCCGGTCACTTGCCCAGGGCTTTGTCGGTCACCGCGTGGGTCCACGCCGCGCTGCCCGGATCCTTCTTGATCACCGGGTCGCTGCCGCCGGCGAGCAGGACCTTGACGGTGCGCTGGTACGCGGCCGGGTCCGACGGCCCGATGGCGCGGATCAGGCCGTCGTGGCACGGCACGTCCGCCACGACGCTCGCGTCGGCGTTGACGACGGTCCCGCCGCGGATCAGTACGCTGCTCATGGTGTGTCTCCTGTCACGCGATGGCGAGGGTGTCCGGAGCCATCCCCACGACCGGCAGTTCGTTCGCCTTCGCCAGCATCGCCTGGAACAGTACGTTGCCGCCGGCCTCGATCCACTCGGGCTTCGCGTCCTCGATCTCGTTGTGGCTGATACCGCCGATGCACGGCACGAAGATCATCGCGGTCGGCGTCACCTTCGACATGTAGCACGCGTCGTGCCCGGCGCCCGACACGATGTCGCGGGTCAGGTAGCCGAGGCGCCTCGCGCCGTCGCGGACCATCGCCACGCAGCTCTCGTCGAAGTGCACGCAGTCGTACTGGAAGATCTGCTTGAGGTCGTGCTCGAGGCGCGACCCGGCGGCGATCTTCGCGACGCCCGCCTTGAGCTCGGCGTCCATCTTCGTCAGCTCGTCGTTGTCGGGACAGCGGAAGTCGATCGTGAGGAACACCTTGCCCGGGATGACGTTGCGCGAGTTCGGGTGCACGTTGAGCATGCCGACCGTGGACACCGCGAGCGGCGCGTGCGCGAGGCCGATCTCGTTGACGAGCTGGATCACCTTCGCCGCGCCGAGCAGCGCGTCGCGGCGCACCGGCATCGGCGTCGGGCCCGCATGCGAGTCCTGACCGGTCAGCACCAGCTCGTACCAGCGCTGGCCCTGCGCGTCGGTGACGACGCCGATGGTCTGGCCCTCGGCTTCCAGGATCGGCCCCTGCTCGATGTGGGTCTCGAAGAACGCGTGCACGGGACGGCCGCCGACCGGCTCGGTGCCGGCGTAGCCGATGCGCTGCAGTTCCTCGCCCAGCGTCTTGCCGTCGGCATCGGCACGCGACAAGCCGTAGTCGAGCGCGAACACGCCGGCGTAGACGCCCGACGCGACCATCGCGGGCGCGAAGCGCGAGCCTTCCTCGTTGGTCCACACCGACGCCTCGACCGGCCTCTCGGTCTCGATGCCGAGGTCGTTGAGCGTGCGGATCACCTCGAGTCCTGCGAGCACGCCGTACACGCCGTCGAAGCGGCCCCCGGTGGGCTGGCTGTCGAGGTGACTGCCGGTGCCGACCGGCGCGAGGTCGTCGTTGCGACCCGGCCGGCGCGCAAAGATGTTGCCCATGCGATCGACTCTCACAGCGCATCCGGCTTCTCTGCACCAGCGCACGAACAGGTCGCGCCCCTCCCGATCGAGGTCGGTGAGCGCGAGGCGGCACACGCCGCCCTTCGGCGTCGCGCCGATCTTCGCCATCTCCATCAGGCTCGCCCAGAGGCGGTCGCCGTCGATCTTCTGTTCCGTGGCCATGAGAGGGTTCTTCCGGGCTGCACCGCCGCCGGGTTCGTTGCGAAGCGTGTCCGGCGACAAGGTAGCAGGAAGGATGCCAGACGATCAAAGGGCCGCCGCGGCGACGCGCGGCGGACGCGTTATGGTGCTGGTCCGCGCGCCACTTCGAGCGCACCTGCCTTCCCGACCCGATGCCTGCCGGACCATGACCGCCAAGACCGCCCCCGATGCGAACGCCGAGATGCCCCCGTTTCGCGCGATCGCCGACCTGATCCACGACCACGCGAGCGTTCGTCCGGATCATCCCGCCCTGCTGCGCGACGACGAGTCCGTCAGCTACGCGCAACTCGATGCCCTGATGGACCGCGTGGCCGCCTCGCTGCAGCGCGACGGCCTCGGTCCGGGCGACGCGATCGCGCTGTGCGCGTGGCCGTCGCCGCGCTATGCGGCGATCTTCCTGGGCGCGCTGCGGGCAGGCGTCGCGGTGGCGCCGCTCGCGCCGTCGGTGACGCCCGGCAGCTTCGCGGCGATGCTCGGCGACGCCGGGGCGCGCGTCCTGTTCGTCGACGAAGCCGCGACCGATGCGCTCGGCGTCGCGCGGCCTCCGGACGTCACGCTCGTGTCGCTCGACGACAGTGCCGAGGGCACCGCATTCGACGCCTGGCTGCTGCCCGCGGGCGCCGCACCGACCCCGGCCACGGTCCGACCGGAGTGGCCGTTCAACATCATCTATTCGTCGGGCACCACCGGCCAGCCGAAGGGCATCGTCCAGTCGCACGCGATGCGCTGGGCCCACGTCACACGCAGCATGAACTACCGCTACGACGCCGACAGCGTCACGCTGCTCGCGACGCCGCTCTACTCGAACACGACGCTCGTCACGTTCTTTCCGACGCTCGCCTTCGGCGGCACCGTCGTGCTGATGGGGAGGTTCGACGCCGTCCGCTATCTCGCGCTCGCCGAGCGCCTCCGCGTGACGCACACCATGCTCGTCCCGGTGCAGTACCAGCGGATCATGGCGACGCCGGGCTTCGACGCCCACGACCTCGGCAGCTTCCGGTTCAAGTTCTGCACCAGCGCCCCGTTCCACGCGGCCCTGAAGGCCGACGTGCTGGCGCGCTGGCCCGGCGGCCTGATCGAGTTCTACGGCATGACCGAGGGCGGCGGGACCTGCATCCTCTACGCGCACGACCATCCGGACAAGCTGCACACGGTAGGACAAGCGGGCCCGGGCAGCGATATCCGCCTGATCGACGAGGATGGCCACGAACTCGGGCCGGGCGCGATCGGCGAAGTGGTCGGGCATTCGGCCGGCATGATGATCGGCTACCACGGCAAGCCGGAGAAGACGCGCGAGGCCGAATGGTTCGATGCGACCGGCAAGCGCTTCATCCGCACCGGCGACGTCGGCCGCTTCGATGCCGACGGGTTCCTGGTCCTGATGGACCGTCGCAAGGACATGATCATCAGCGGCGGCTTCAACATCTACCCGAGCGATCTCGAGGCCGTGATGCGCGAGCACCCGGAGGTGGCCGAGGTGGCCGTCGTCGGCGTGCCGTCCGCGGACTGGGGCGAGACGCCGATCGCGTTCGTGGTCCGTCGGGCAGGCAGCGCGGCGACCGAGGCCGATGTGATGGCCTGGACCAACGCCCGCGTCGGCAAGACGCAGCGCATCGCGCGCATCGACTTCGTGGCCGAACTGCAGCGCAGCGCGATCGGCAAGGTGCTCAAGAAGGACCTGCGCGACGCCCACGTCGCGAGCGGACAGGCGCCGCGCTGAGGCATCGCTGCGGCCTCCCCGTGCGTGCAACTCTTGGACAACGCGCCCGGGCTTGCCGATAATCGCCGGCCGGTCGCCTGTGCGCGGCCGCCACCGGCTTCGTCGCAAGGGAGGGATCGATGAGCGTCGTTGACATCGCGCTGCAAGGCGGCGCCGGATCGGACGGACCGAGCCTGCGCAAGGTCATCAGCAGGCTGGCCGTCGACAAGCTTGCGTCGTCGACCCCGCCGCGGCCGTTGCCGATGAGCCTGTGGTCGCCGATCGACAAGCCCGCGGCTCCCGACCTGCAGGGCCCGGTCTGCGACTACGTCACGTGGCCCGGGCTGACCGATCGCACCTGGTCGTCGCGCCATCTGCCGCCCGCGCTGCAGGCCGTCGTCGACGCGCTGCCGTCGAACGCCGCCACCGCGGCCGCACCGTTCGGCCCCGTCACCGCCCTCTTCGCGCGTCCGCCCGGCGGCATGCAGACGGACCGGTCGAGCGTGCTGTTCGCCTACTTCGCGCAATGGTTCACCGACAGCTTCCTGCGCACGGCGTCGCCCGATCGCCGTCGCAACACGTCGAACCACGAGATCGACCTGTGCCAGATCTACGGCCTCACGGAAGAGGTCACCGACCTGCTGCGCGCCAGGCAGGGAGGCCGGCTGAGCAGCCAGATCGTCCGCGACCAGGAGTTTCCCGACGGCCTCTACGAGGTCGGCGATGCCGGCGCGCTGGTCCCGAAGACGAAGTACCTGCAGCTCCCGCAGGTGGCGAGCGGGTCGCTCGCATGGATCCTCGACCAGCAGGACGTGTCCACCGAGCGGCGCGCCCGCCTGTACGCGACCGGACTCGAACGCGGCAACTCGTCGGTCGGCTACGCGACCATCAGCACGCTGTTCCTGCGCGAGCACAACCGGCTGTGCGCCGGGCTGGCGGCCCGCAACCCCGGCTGGGACGACGAACGCCTGTTCCAGACGGCGCGCATGATCAATACGGTGATCCTGCTGCGCATCGTGGTCGAGGACTACATCAACCACATCGCCGGCCACCAGATCTTCGTGCTCGACAACGGCTACGCCGAATCGCAGCCGTGGTACCGCACCAACTGGATGGCGGTCGAGTTCGACCTGCTGTATCGCTGGCACGGCCTGATCCCCGAGTCCGTCGTGATCGCCGCGCAGACCTACGGACCACTGGACTTCCAGACCAACAACGCGCTGCTGGAGAACCTCGGCATCGAGGCCCTCATCGACGGCGCGAGCCGCGAGCAGGCCGGCCGGATCGGGCTCTTCAACTCGCCCGCGTTCATGCTCGGCGCGGAGTTCCAGGCCGTGAAGATGGGGCGCGACTTCCGCCTGCGCGGCTTCAACGACTATCGCGAACGCTTCGGCCTGAAGCGCCTGGCCGATTGGGACGCGCTCACCGGCGACGACCGCGTCCAGGGCGCGTTGAAGGCGCTCTATCGCGACATCGACCAGGTCGAACTGGTGGTCGGCCTCTTCGCCGAGCAGGCCAGCGGCGGCGCCCTCTTCGGCGCGCTGATGAACACGATGGTCGCGTGCGATGCGTTCACGCAGGCGCTGACCAACCCGCTGCTGTCAAAGAACATCTACAACGCGGACACGTTCACGGCCTACGGGCTGGAACAGATCGACGCGACGCCGTCGCTGCAGGCACTGGTCGATCGCAACGTGCTCGAGGGGTCGCAGATCAAGGCGACGTTCGATCGCTGATCGTCCCCGGTCATTGCAGGACCAGCTTGCGGCCGAACGGCTGGATCGCGGCGCGATGGGCGTCGGGCACCGCCCAGATCACCGGCCACGGCGGTTCGAAGCGCGCAGGCCCGTCGAGATCGGTGAGCACGATCGCGATGTCCGGCCGGTGGCGCGCGGCCTCTTCCAGCAGCGGCGTGAAGTCGGTGCCGCCGCCCCCGTCGAACACGACGTCGCGCAGGTCGCTCGTCCCGGGCGCGAAGCGCGTCACGTGTCGCACCCGGTCGTCCCCGACGATCAGGACGAGGCCGGCCTCGAGGCGACGCGTGATCGCCTCGATCTCGGTCGCGAAGCGTCCCATCAAATCGTCGTCGATCGAGCCCGACACGTCGACCACCACCGCGAGGCGCGGAACGGGTCGCAGTCCGCTGAAGCCCGGTTCCCACGGCAGCCTGCGATGCGGGCCGGCACGTCCCTGGTTGGCAAGATACGAGCGCGTCGGCCGCGACCAGGAGACGGCCGGTCGCGTCGACAGCGCGCGTGCAAGCTGGACGCGCAGCGTCTGTTCCCACGGCGTGCGGGATCGCGGCAGGTCGGCGACGAGCGTGCGCAGCATCGAGAAGGCCGCGTCGTCGGCATGCGCGCGGACCAGGCGCTCGGTCCAGGTGCGCGCCTCGTCGGCTTCGTGTTCGGGCGGCACCGCCGGATCGGGCGAGGGCGCGAGATCGGCCAGGATGCCCGACCCGAGCGCGCGCGCAGCCGCTGCATTCGGTCCGTCACAGCGCGCACCCTGCGCCTCCTGGTCGTGCGCGGTCGATCGTTCGCCCGGACCGCTGCCGCCCTGCCGGTCCCGTCCGCGGCCCGCCGGTCGATCGTCGATGGCGCGATAGAGACCCTCGACATCCCATGCGAGCAGCGCCTCCTCGGCCGTCGCGCGCAGGCCGAGCACGCGATCGAGCAGCTGCTCGACGAACACCGATCCTGCCGGCAGCGTCAGCCAGCCGAGATGCCCCAGCGTGCTGTTGACGATCGCGTCGGCGCAGATGTTGAACAGCCGCAGGTCGACGTCGCCGACCCGCGCCTGCAGGTCGAGATAGCGCTGCGGATGGCGCAGGCCGACGTGCAGCACCGCGTGCGCGATCAGGCCGGTCTGCAGTTCGAGGTCCAGCGCCTCGAACGCCTTGCCGTAGCGCAGCGTCGTGCCATCGGTGGCGATGACGGGGACGTCGCCGCTCGCGTCCGCGTGACGCACCCACAGCGCGAGGCCGCCGGTCGACGGGGCGAACTCGATCATCCGCTGGATCGCCCGGGTCCCGCGGTGACGCAGGACCGACGGCGACTCAGGCATCGGCATCGCGCGCCTGCGTGTAGCGCCGGTACGCGGGGCTGTCGAGCACCACGACCTCCAGTCCGCGCTCCAGCGCCTTCTGCAGCAGCAGCTCCATCGCGAGCGTCTGCGACTCGCGGATCGGCAGGGGCTGCGGACTGCGCGTGTCGGGCAACTGCTCGACGATCTCGAGCGCGCGCGTCATCGCGCGGGCATCGACCGCCGCCGCGAGCAGCCCGTACACCAGGCCGTACAGCCCGTCGAGCGTCGTCGGCAGCAGCGCGAGGGTCTCGTCGCCGGCACGCGCGGCGAGCAGCCGCACGACGTCGGCGCCTGCCTGGATCTCGCGCAGCACGCCGAAGAACTCGGCCGCGTTCGCGGCGCCGATGCGGCCCTGCACGAACACGCGCTGCGCGGTCGCGGAGAGCTTCGACCGGAGGATGTTCGAGATGTCTTCCCAGCCGCGCGGGCTGGTGCCGACGAGGTAGTCGTGCGCGAGCTGCGATTGCGTGTCGTCCAGCCGGTCGGGCCGCACGCGCAGGTAGGCCATCACCTCGGGCGCGAAGTCCATCGCCGCGGCGTGCGCGAGGAACGCATCGATCACCGTCTGCACGTTGAAGTGGAACATGCGGTCCGCGAGCGCCGTGCCCATGTCGTGCGACACCGCGCCGTGGAAGCTGGCATTGCCCGCGGCGATCACCTGCCAGCCGTCGGGGAGCCGGTAGTGGCCGACCTTGCGATCGAGGATCAGCGAGTACGCCGAGATCTGCAGCCGCTGGTCGGCCGCGGTCAGCTCGTCGAGGAACAGGATGCCGGCCGGTTGGTCCGGCGTGGGCAGGAACTCGGGCGGGAACCACACCGTCTTGCCCTGCACGTCGTCGGCGTAGATCGCGCCGCGCAGGTCGACGGGCTCGATGGTCGTCAGGCGCAGGTCGACCAGCGGCACGCCGAAGTGCTCGGCGACCTGACGCACGATCGACGACTTGCCGACCCCGCGCGTGCCCCACAGCATCGAGGCGCGGCGTCGCAGCGTGGCATCGCCGTACTGCTCGATCAGCGCCGCCTTCGCGGCGGCGATCGAGACCGGCGGGATGTTCATCGGATTGCCCTGCATCGCTACCGACCCGTCGGCGAGGGTCGCCAGGTGTCCGCCATCGCGCGTCGTGGCCAGGTCGGCCATTCGATGCGCGGTGGTTCGCGCAGGCAGAAGAACGCGACCAGCAGCAGCGGCGGCGCGTTGAAGATCAGCATGCGGATCACCGAGTCCTGCGACAGTCCGGCCTTGGTGAAGAACAGCGTGCCGACGATCAGGAGCGCGCAGACCTGCAGCGGGATCGAGCGGCGGAACGCGAACAGCCAGCGCGCGGCACGTTGCCGCTCGTGGAAGCGCGCGGGCGGCTCGGACAGCGTCGTCGCGAGCAGCGTGGCCACGCGCTCCAGCTTGCGTTCGGCATCGTGGCGGGCGGCATCGCCTCGACCCCGCAGTCGCACGCCTGCGGTCCAGCGGCGCGCGGCGCGATCGGTCCACGCGTCGAGCCGTGTCCAGTCCCAGCCCAGCACCGCGACCAGGTCGTCGGGCAGCACCAGCGGATCGTCGCGCGTCGTCGTCATCGTCAGCTCGGCGTGGCGATCGCCATCGCCGTCGCGCGCGAGCCCCACGGTCAGCCCCGCGACGCGGACCCTGCCCTGCACGAAGCGCATCGTGGCCGCATCGGCCAGGCGATGGCTGTACGCGATCGTGAACCCGGGACCGGGTTTCAGCTGGAGGTCATGCCGGATGGCTTCGACGCGCGCCAGCAACACGTCGGGGTCCGGCCCTTCCGCGATCAGCGTGGACGCGATGCCGTCGGCCAGGGTGAGCGTCCGCGTCAGGCGATGGACCCCCGGCGTGGCGTTGTCGAGCTGGAGTTGCTCGCGGTAGGCCGGCAGCGTCGCCCCGTCGGCTGCGTGCTCGAGCGCCCGGAACATCAGCTTGCGCGCCATCCGGTCGCTGGCCGCGAGATCGACGTGCCGACCGCGGCGCGCGAACGGACCGACCAGCCCGACGATCTCGTGGTGGGTCAGCGGATGCATCGGTGCCCGGCTCGCGGTCGGACGGTTACGGAGCCTGCTGATCCAGGAAGTACGGCACTACCTCGCCCTTGAGCTTGAGCAGGACCGGCTGCCCCTTGCGATCGCGCGCCTTGCCGACGGCCATGCGCACCCAGCCTTCGCTGACGCAGTACTCCTCGACCGTCGTCTTCTCGACGCCGTTGAAGCGGATGCCGATACCGCGCTCGAGCACGGCCGCGTCGTAGAACGGGCTCTTCGGGTCGACCGCCAGGTGGTCGGGCGGCGTGCTCGGGGCCGCGTCGGCCACCGGCGCTTCGGTCTGCTGCGGGTTCGTCATCCTCGTGTCCTTCCCATCGATGTCCAAGTGCTGGCGGGGCGGGCGGCGACTGCCGTCCACCCCGCGCGGGCCGTGAACTTTACCGGGAGTTTCGCCGGGGACCGCGGACAGGCGAAAATGCCGCCATGTCCATCCTGCTTCCGGCCGTCCATCGCTCTTCCGATCCGTTGGCGGCATCCCCGTGAAATACCTCGGAGGTTATCCCCCCGCGCTGCTCGCCCGCGTCCGCGAACTGATCGATGCCGGACAGCTCTCGGCGTCGCTGAACACGCGTTATCCGGATCGGCACACGGTGCGCGATGACCGCCTGCTGCACGGCTACGTCGACGACCTGCGCTCGCGTTTCCTGCGCCACTCGGCTCCACTGGCGAAGGTGTGCTACGACTCGACGCTGCACGTCGTGCGGCATGCGCTCGGCACGCACACCACGATCTCGCGCGTCCAGGGCAGCAAGCTCAAGACCAAGCGCGAGATCCGCGTCGCGAACGTTTTCCGCGAGGCCCCCGAGCCCTTCCTGCGCATGATCGTGGTCCACGAACTCGCGCACACCCGAGAGCGCGATCACGACAAGGCGTTCTATGCGCTGTGCGCGCATATGGAACCCGACTATCACCAGCTCGAGTTCGACGTCCGGTTGTGGCTGACGGCGCTCGAACTCGACGCGTCTGTCGCCAGTGCCGCGAGGATCCGGTAGGCGGCGGTGACGCGCGCCTCGATCGGGTCGTTGCGGTTGGCGAGGATCACGACGCCGAGACGTTCGGACGGCACGAAGGCGATATACGCGCCGAAGCCGTTGGTCGACCCGGTCCGATCTCGAACAGCGTGTCGGGCGTAACGGGCCGGCGGGTTTCCTTCGACGCCACGCCGTAGTCGAACACCGTGGCCCGGCCCGCGATCGTGATGCCGACGGCCATCCCCGCGATGTCGTATTGCGCCATCACCGGCCGGATGGCGGCATCCACGACGCGCTCGATGCGTGCGCGCTCGGCGTCCGCGGCGTCGGCCGGTGACCCCGTCGCGCACCAGGCGACGATGACCATCCCGATGCGACGCAGGGGCCAATGCCGCCGCGCGGGCCGGTCGGGCGGCGATGATGCCTCATCCGATCGCACGGAATGGTGCGTGGAGGGACCTCTCGTCTAAGGCGCCTTCGGCCGCAGCGCACTGTCGGCCTTCCAGGCCGGCGCGACCGGCTGGTCGGCAACCCGGTCCACCAGGTCGCGGAAGAAGCGGTTGAAGTCGGCCGCGGCCTTCCAGTCCATCGGTTGCGCGAGATCGTCCTGCGGCTTGTGATAACCGGTCCGGTACCACTGCCGGTAGATCCGCTCGCTCGCGGACCCCGGTCGGTAGCCGAACACGAACGCCGTCGCCGGAACACCGGCCTGCAGGAAGTTCCACTGGTCGGAGCGCCGCAGCAGGTTGCGTTCCGGCTCCGGGTCGCGCTGGACCGCGATGTGCATCGCGCCGGCCACCGCGCGCACGTCGTCGCCCAGCGTGGTGTCGTCCAGCGCATGGACCGTCAGCAGGTCGAGCGGGAAGATCGGACGCAACTGGTCGAGGTTGATGTTGGCCGCGATGCGCGCCAGCGGCACCGTGGGATGCGCCACGAACCATCGCGAGCCCAGCAGACCCTTTTCCTCGCCCGTCCAGGCGACGAACAGGAGCGGCCGCCGGTAGCCTGCGCCGTGGCGCTGTTCTGCGAGGCGGATCAGCAAGGCGACATAGGCGGCGTCGTCGAGCGTTCCGTTGTAGAGCCCGTCGCCGTGGACGGGCGTTCCGTATCCGTAGCCGTCCAGATGCGCCGACAGCACGATGGCCTGTTCGGCCAGCGACGGATCGCTGCCGGGCAGCAGGCCGACGACGTTGGGCGACACGATCTGCCTTCGCGTCACGCGGAACTCGGCGTGAAGAGGATCGTCGAGGTCGAAGCTCGGCAACGGCGCGCCCTTCACGCCATCGGCGATCAGCCGGGCCGCGTCGCGTCGGTCGCGTCCGATGACCTTCTTCAAAGCGTCGGCGTTGAGCGTCATCCGCAGGAAGGGATCGGCGTCGCGCTTCGCGCCCGGGAGCAGCACCGTGCGCGCATAGGCGAAGGGCCAACGCGGCGGTTCGACGGTGAAGCCCGGGTCCGCGATCGACACGATGCCGATGCCGCCGGCCGCCTTCACCGCCTCTTCGCGGGCGGACCCGCTCGTCAGTTCGGGCCGTCGCGTGCCGTGACAGACGACGAGCTTGCCGCGCACATCGCCGAGCGCTTCCGGCCCGCAGTAGCCGCGATAGGCTAGCGGCGCATCGACGGCGGCGGGCATCGACGCGGTCGGCGCCAGCGTGACATCGTGCAGCAGCACCAGCGAACGTCTCCCGACGGTGATCACCGCCCGATCGAGCCGGATCTCGTCCATCGGGACGTTCTGGAACCACGTTCCCTGCTCGCCCATCGGGACGAGCCCGGCCGCCGCGAAGCGATTCGCGACGAGCCGCGCGGCGCGGTCGTAACCGGCGGAACCGGTGTCCCTGCCTTCCATCGCGTCGTTCGAAAGCGCCGCCGTGATTCTCCACCAGGCGCGGGTCTCGGGATCGCGCGGGGAAGTGGCGTGGGAAGGGACCGCCGCGAGGGCAACCGCGACAGCCACGAGGATGTACGCAACCCGCGAAGCCTTCGCCGATGGCCTCGGCATCCCACGCATCGCGCGTCGATGGTTTGAAAGACCGTCGATTCCCGCTTCCTCTGTTCCTGTCGAATGCTGGACGTTATACCGAATCCTCCTCAGCCAGCACTGGTTGTCCGCATCGACGGCCCCGGACGGCCAGTTCGAGGAGCGTATCTGTCGTCGATGGCTTCGATGCCGATCGCGAAAGACCGACGCGTCATTGGCGTATCGGCCACACCGGGCGACGTCATGGGAGTGTCGTCGCTCTCGCCATGGCCTGAACCGACCATCGTGCGGACCATGTTCAGCAACTTGGTGGAATGGATGTTGCCCCGCGAAAGCCGATCTGAACCAGGTCCATGATCATTCCGCAGGGTGACGGTGACGCAGTCGCGTGCCGAAGTCTTGACCGCGTTTCGCTGTCTTCCTGCGACGTCGAGATAACGCTGCCAAGGGCACCAGGCCACCGACCATCAGGACCCAGCCCGCGGGTTCCGGAATGGTCGCCAGATTGAGGGTGCCCGTGAAGGTCGATTCGCTGAAACTCACCGGGACGCCGTTTCGCGAACCGAAGTTCAGCACGCCGGTGGCCAGCGCCGTACCGGTGGCGTTGAGAAAGTGGCCCGTGCCGCCGCTGAAGAGGATCGATTCGGTCAGGTTGAAGCTGCCCGGAGCCGAGGCGCTGGTCAGCAGGCCGTTGTAGGTGCCCGACAGCGTGCCATCGGCGAAGCTCCAGACGAATTGACCGTCGAAATAGGGGCCGGGAGGGAAACCGGCGATACAGTGGCTAGCGGTGTAATCGAAGGAGCCGAGATTGCTGGTTCCGTTGGCCGACAGGGCTCCCGGCGCGAACGACACCAGGATCGCCGGGCCGCATCGCCCGCCCGGCGTCCCGCCCGGCGACACGTTGCTGCGCGTTCCGGCGAACGGCGTCGGGACTGCCCCTGCTGGTAAGCTAGTCAACACCGTCAGGACACCGATCGCGAGGGCGGCGGCGGATTGGCGGGGCTTGGATTTGAACGTGAACATGAGGGATCTCCGTGAGGGTCGGTCCACGAGCGCGTGGCGGGTCGACTGTGTGGCCGCGTCGGGCCGGAGTCCTGATCGAACGCCGACGGTTTCCTGATGTTTCGCCGCGATGGCTACCCCCATGCCGCTCGACAAGCGAACTCCTCTCCTGTGCATCGATCTCGCTTCGCACGCCACGATCGATCTGGGCGGCGCTCTGCTCGAGCCTTCCACGTTGACCCTGCAAGGATGCGACCGGCAGGCGATGCTGGAGCCGCGGGTGATGCGGGTGCTGGTCGCGCTCGCGGGCGCAACGGGTGCCGTGCTGTCCCGTGACACCCTCCTGGAGACCTGCTGGGGAGGACTGGTGGTCGGCGACGATGCGCTGCACAGGGCCGTGGCCGGAGCCCGTCGCGCGTTGCGCGAGGCCGGCGCCACCAATTGCGCGATCGAGACCATCCCGCGCGTGGGCTATCGGCTCGTCTCGATGGCGGGACCGGTCGCGGCGGAGCACGTCACCGCGAAGGCTGCGCCTGACGACACCATCGACCGTTCCTCGTCCTTGCCGCTTGTCGGTCCGACGGGCCCGACCGCCCCGGATTTCGGGCAGCGCCTGGTCGCGCCCGGGCGCATGGCGTCGAGTACCCTCTCATCGCCGCGCCGCCGGCTTCTGCTCGTGGGGGCGTTGGCGGCAAGCGGGGCTGTCGCCGCCCTGGGGTGGAAGCTCAGCCGTCCCGAGCCCGTGCCTCCAGCAGTTGCCGGACTGCTCATGCAGGGACGGGATGCCCTGCGACTCGGCCTTCCCGGCGCCGCACGGGAAGCTGCGGGTTTCTACGAACAGGCGGCGCGTTTATCGCCGCGCTATGCGCCGGCCTGGGGGCAGCTGGCGCTGGCACGAAGGCAGATGGCGGAAGCCGCGAACCCGGTCGATCTGCCGGAGCTCCTGTCTTCGGTAGAGAACAGTGCGGCGCGCGCGCTGGCGCTGGACGCGACGCAGCCGGATGCGCTGACGGCGCGTGCTTTGATGGTGCCTGCGTTCGGCCAGTGGGAGCGGGTCGAGCGTCAGTTGCAGGCCGTGCTCGACCGGTATCCCGACCACTTGCCGGCGCTCGACGCGATGGCCTTGCTGATGTCGTCGACCGGTGTCGTCGCCGCCCACTACCCGCTGCGACTGAAGACGGTGACACTCGATCCCCTGCACGCGGGATACAACTTTCGTTCGATCTATTCGCACTGGATGAACCAGCAGGTCGCTGCGGCGGACCTCGCCGGCGAGCGCGGAGTCGAATTGTGGCCACGGCATCTCCCGACCTGGCTGGCGCGCTTGAGCTTGTTCAAGTACACCGGCCGCGCGGCGCGGGCGCTGAAGATCCTGGATGACAAGGCAACCCGCCCTGATTTGCCGCCGGCATTCGAAGCGCTGCTGCGCGCGACGACGGTCGCATTGGTCAGTGGCGCCGCCGCCGACCGTGCCGCAGCGCGCGCCCTGGTGGTGGACTCGCTCGGGACGAATGGCCCACTGGCCGCGGTGGGCGCCACCATGGATCTGGCTGCGCTGGGCGAAACGGCGCTGGCGCTTGACGTGACGGAGGCGTACCTGCTGGAGCGCGGACCGCTCACGGCAGGCACGACCTGGCGCCCGGGGCAGACCCAGCACGATGATGTGCGTCGGCGATTCACGAATCACCTGTTCCTGCCGGTCACCGCACCCCTGCGCGCCGATCCGCGCTTCGCGGAGATCACGCGCGACATCGGGCTGGGCGCGCAGTGGGCGCGTCCGAATCGACGACCGGACTATCTCGGTGAGCCGCCGCTCGGGAGCGCGACGGGCAGCCGCATCTAGCCTGCCAGCTCCGGACGCGAGTTGGCGATCATTCCCATTCGATCGTCGCCGGCGGCTTGCCGCTGATGTCGTACACCACGCGGTTGATCCCGCGCACCTCGTTGATGATGCGATTGCTGACCTTGCCCAGCAGCGCGTGCGGCAGGTGCGCCCAGTGCGCCGTCATGAAGTCGGTGGTCTGCACCGCGCGCAGCGCGACCACCCACTCGTAGGTCCGGCCGTCGCCCATCACGCCGACGGACTTCACCGGCAGGAACACCGCGAACGCCTGCGACGTCGCGTCGTACCAGTTGCGCATTGCGAATGTTCCAACTGCGTCGGAGGGTGTTCCCACCTCGGGCAGGAACGGCGTGTTGCGCAGCTCCTCGATGAAGATCGCATCGGCCCGCTGCAGCAGCGACGCGTACTCGCGCTTGACCTCGCCGAGGATGCGCACGCCGAGGCCCGGCCCCGGGAACGGATGGCGATAGACCATCTCGCGCGGCAGTCCCAGCGCGACGCCGAGCTCGCGCACCTCGTCCTTGAACAGCTCGCGCAGCGGCTCCAGCAGCTTCAGGTGCAAGGTCTCGGGCAGGCCGCCGACGTTGTGATGGCTCTTGATCGTCGTCGCCTTCTTGGCGCTGCCGACCTTGTTCGACGCGGACTCGATCACGTCCGGATAGATGGTCCCCTGCGCGAGCCACTTCGCATTGGGCAGCTTCGCCGACTCGGCCTGGAACACCTCGACGAACTCGCGACCGATGATCTTGCGCTTGGCCTCGGGATCGGTGACGCCTTCGAGCTTGCCGAGGAAGACCTCGCTGGCGTCGACGTGGATGACCTTGACGCCGAGATGGTCCGCGAAGGTCCGCATCACCTGCTCGCCTTCGCCGAGGCGCAGCAGGCCGTGATCGACGAACACGCACGTGAGCTGGTCGCCGATCGCGCGGTGGATCAGGGCGGCGGCCACCGACGAGTCGACGCCGCCCGACAGGCCGAGGATGACCTCGTCGCTACCGACCTGCGCGCGCACCGACGCGACCGCCTCCTCGACGTAGTCGCGCATCACCCAGTCGGGCTGCGCGGCGCACAGGTCGAGCACGAAACGATCGAGGATCGCCCTGCCCTGCACCGTGTGCGTGACCTCGGGGTGGAACTGCACGCCGTAGAAGCGCCGCGCCTCGTCGGCGATACCGGCGATCGGACAGCTCGGCGTGGAGGCCATCAGCGCGAAGCCGGGCGGCATCGCCGTCACCTTGTCGCCGTGGCTCATCCACACCTTGAGCATGCCGTGGCCGTCGGGCGTCTCGTGGTCGACGATGCCGTCGAGCAGCTTGGTGTGGCCGCGGGCGCGGACCTCGGCGAAGCCGAACTCGCGATGCGTGCTGGGCTCGACCTCGCCGCCGAGCTGCACCGTCATCGCGAACATGCCGTAGCAGATGCCGAGCACCGGCACGCCGAGCTCGAACACCGCCTGCGGCGCGCGCAGGTCCTTGTCCTCGTACGTGCTGGCGTGGCTGCCCGAGAGGATCACGCCCTTCAGCGTGCCGTCGCTCGCGTAGCGGCGGATGAACGCGTCGTCGACGTCGCTCGCATGAACCTCGCAGAACACCCGGGCCTCGCGGATACGTCGCGCGATCAGCTGCGTGACCTGCGAGCCGAAGTCGAGGATGAGGATCTTGGAATGCGTGGACATGGTCAGGACACCGAAGGATGGGGATCGGCGACGCGGGCCGACGACGCGTCGACCGGCTTGCGGCGGAAATGGACGATGGCGAACACGAGCGATGCGACCTGCAGCAGCGCACTCGCGTAGAACGGCGCGCCGACGCGCCAGTCGTGCGGCGGCAGGTGGCTGACGGTCGCCAGCAGCGGCGCGCCGATCAGCGGCGCGATCACCAGCATGATGCTCGACACGGAGTTCAGCGAACCCATCGTGATGCCCTGCGACCGTTCATCGACGTTCTTCGAGATCATTCCCTGCAGCGCCGGCCCGACCGCGAAGCCGACGATGTTCGCGACGATCACCGCGTACATCACCCAGCCTTGCTGCGCGAGGCCGTAGAACAGGAACGCCAGCGCCCCCGATGCGAGCCCGGCGACGACGATCCAGCGTTCGCCGAAGCGCTTGAGCAGCATGCCCAGCAGCGCGCCCTGCACGACCGCCGTCACGGCGCCGACCGCGAACAGCGAGATGCCGTTCTCGCGCGGCGTCCAGCCGAAGCGGAACGTGGTGTACAGGACCCAGGTCGAGTGCAGGATGAACTGCGCGAGGATCGTCAGCGCGTAGACCCACACCAGCCCGCCCACGCCGCGCAACTGCACGAGCCCCTTCAACGCGGTGAAGGGATTGGCCCGGGCGAGCGAGAAGGGCGCCCGCCGGTCGGCCGGCAAAGACTCGGGCAGCACGAAGAAGCCGTACGCCACGTTCAGCAGCGACAAGGCGGCGGCCACGTAGAACGGCAGCCGCACGTTTTCGGCGCCGAGCAGGCCGCCCACCACGGGCCCGATGATGAAGCCGATCCCGAAGGCCGCGCCGATCATTCCCATCGCCTTGCCGCGCGTCTCGGGCGGCGTGACGTCGGCGATGTACGCGCTGGCGACCGAGAAGTTGGCCGCGGTGGCGCCGCCGATGATGCGGGCGGCGAGCAGCCAGCCGAGCGACGGGGCGAGCGACATCAGCAGGAAGTCGAGCCCGAGGCCGGTGATCGCGAACAGCATCACCGGCCGTCGGCCGAAGCGGTCGGACAGCGCGCCGAGCAGCGGCGCGCAGGCGAACTGCATGACGCCGTAGATCGCGGACATGACGCCGTACCAGTAGGCCTGCGAGTCGCGCGCGACCGCGAACTCGCCGACCAGCGACGGCAGCACCGGGATGACGAGCCCGAAGCCGAGCACGTCGAGCAGTACGCAGACGAGGATGAAGCGGACCGCAGCAGGTCGGTGATGCGTCGACTTCGACACCGCGTTCACTCCACCCGGTAGTTCGGCGCTTCCTTGACGATCTGCACGTCGTGGACGTGCGACTCGCGGATCCCGGCCGTGGTGATCTCGACGAACTCCGCGTTGTTGCGCAGGTCCTCGATGGTCGTGCAGCCGCAGTAGCCCATGCTCTGCCGCAGGCCGCCGACGAGCTGGAACAGGATCGCCGACACCGTCCCCTTGTACGGGACCCGCCCCTCGATGCCTTCGGGGACGAACTTGTCGATGTTGTTGCCCGGGTCCTGGAAGTAGCGGTCGGCCGAGCCTTCGCTCATCGCGCCCACCGACCCCATGCCGCGGTATTCCTTGTACGAGCGTCCCTGGAAGAGGATGACCTCGCCGGGCGCCTCCTCGGTCCCGGCGAACATGCTGCCCATCATGACGGTCGAGGCGCCAGCCGCGATGGCCTTCGAGATGTCGCCCGAGTAGCGGATGCCGCCGTCGGCGATGACCGGGATGCCGGTCCCCTGCAGCGCCTTGGCGACGTTGTCGATCGCCGTGATCTGCGGCACGCCGACGCCGGCGACGATGCGCGTGGTGCAGATCGAGCCCGGCCCGATGCCGACCTTGACGCCGTCGGCCCCGTGGTCGGCCAGCGCCCGGGCCGCGGCCCCGGTGGCGATGTTGCCGCCGATCACCTGGATGTTCGGGTACAGCGTCTTGATCGCCTTGACCTTGGCGAGCACGTTGGCGCTGTGGCCGTGCGCGGTGTCGATCACGAAGACGTCGACGCCGGAAGCCGCCAGCAATTCGGCCCGCTCGTCGGTGTCGGCCCCGATGCCCAGACCCGCGCCGACGCGCAGCTTGCCCTGTTCGTCCTTCGACGCCTGCGGATGCTCGACCGCCTTCTGGATGTCCTTGACCGTGATCAGGCCGCGCAGCTCGAAGTCGTCGTTGACGACGACAACGCGTTCGAGCCGGTGGCGGTTCATCAGGCGCTTGGCCTCCTCGAGCGTGGCGCCTTCCTTGACGGTGACGAGCTTGTCGCGCGGCGTCATCTTCTCGCGCACCTCGGCGTCGAGCTCCTCCTCGAAGCGCAGGTCGCGGTTGGTGATGATACCGACGACCTTGCGGCCCTCGACCACGGGGAAGCCCGAGATGCCGTGCTGATGCGTGAGCGCGATCACGTCGGAGATCTTCATCGACGGCGGGATCGTGATCGGATCGCGCAGCACGCCGGACTCGTAGCGCTTGACGCGCGAGACCTCGCGCGCCTGGTCCTTCGGCGGCATGTTCTTGTGGATGATGCCGATGCCGCCCTCCTGCGCCATCGCGATCGCCAGGCGCGCTTCGGTGACCGTGTCCATCGCCGCGGAGACCAGCGGGATGTTCAGCGTGATCCCGCGCGTCAGGCGGGTGGTGAGGTCGGTGTCGCGGGGGAGGATGGCGGAATACGCCGGTACGAGGAGGACGTCGTCGAACGTCAGGGCTTTTTGACTCAAACGCATTGCGTTCCCTTTTTTCCCAAAACGGAACTATACAGAAGCGATTTCCGGCTCTTGCGGATTCAGTTTCGCGGTCGCCCGGTCGACAGAGCGTTCCACGACCTTGTCACCGCCTGTCGCGAGCGCGCGCCGCTCGTGGCAACCGTCGTTGACGCTTCGCCGGACTCTGACGTACCGTTGAACCACTCTCACCCCTCCGACAGACCAACGATGATGATTCCCCGTCACGCTTGCAGGTCGCTCCTCGTGATTCCCGTCCTCCTGCTGGTCGCGGCCCCCGCGTTCGGTCAATGGATGTGGAAGGACGACGCGGGCAAGGTCGTGGCGAGCGACCAGCCGCCCCCCACCTCCGTTCCGCAGTCGCGCATCCTCAAGGAACCGCGTGCCCGACCCGCAGCGCCTGCCGCGCCGGTCACCGACAAGGATGCGGCGAAGGCCGACGCACCCAAGTCCGTCGCGGATCGCGAACTGGACGCCAACCAGCGCCAGAAGGAATCCGCGGATGCGGCGAAGAAGGCCGACGACAACGCCGTGAAGGCCAAGGCGATGCAGGAGAACTGCAGCGCGGTACGCGGCAATCTCGCCGCGTTGCAGGCCGGCGGCCGTGCCGCGCGCTTCAACGAGAAGGGCGAGCGCGTCTATCTCGACGACTCGCAGCGTGCCAGCGAGATCCAGAAGTCGCAGGGACAGATCTCGCAGTACTGCAAGTAAGGTCGCCGCGCCCTATCGTTCGGACGCCGACGCCTTCGCGGAAGCCTTCCGGGCGCGCAGACGGCGCGCCTGCATCGGATCGATCGTCAGCGGCCTGAGAATCTCCACCCGGTCGCCGTCGTGCAGTGCTGCGTCGAGCGTCGCACGCCGCCCGAAGATCGCGAACGTCAGCCCGCTGCGATCGAGCGCCAACAGGTCTTCGATCCGGCTTCGCACCAGGGCGTCCTCGACCGTGGCGTGCGCATCGAGCACGACCGGGATCCGCGTCGCAACGTCGGGCAGCGCATAGCAGACCTCGACCTTCACGACTTCACGTGGCTCGCCACGTCGTCGGCGCGCTTGACGAAGCTGTCGACCATCGTCGTGGCGATCTGGTGGAAGACCGGACCGACCAGCTTCTGCAGCAGGAAGTTGTTGAAGTCGTAGTTGAGCGTCAGCTCGACCTTGCACGCGTCGTCGGCCAGCGGCGTGAAGCGCCAGCCGCCGTCCAGTGCCGAGAACGGTCCCTTGACGAGCCGCAGGTCGATGCGTTCGGGCGCCTGCTGGTCGTTGACCGTGGTGAAGCTCTGGCTGAGCCCGTGGAACGAGATGTCGACCTCGGCCGTGACCTGCGTCCCTTCGCGCGACAGGACCCGCGAGCCGCCGCACCACGGCAGGAACGCGGGATAGGACTCGATATCGGCCACCAGCGCGAACATGCTCTTGGCGCTGTGCCGGACCAGGACGGACTTCTCGATCGATTCCATGCGCGATGCGGTTGATGCCGTTCCACTAGAATGCGCGGCTGCGCGGGAAACGGACTGAAGGCGCACAGATTCTACCGAAGGGACCGCGCAAGCTTTCGTACCATGGGCATCGTCGACAACAAGAAGGCCTTCCACGAGTACTTCGTCGAGGACCGCTACGAGGCGGGACTCGTGCTGCAGGGCTGGGAGGCCAAGGCCATCCGCGAGGGTCGCGCCAACATCAAGGAAGCCTACGTCCTGGTGCGTGGCGCCGAAGTGTTCCTGTTCGGCGCGCACATCACGCCGCTGGTCAGCACGTCGACCCACATCGTTCCCGACCCGGTGCGCACGCGCAAGCTGCTGCTGCATGCCGAGGAGATCAAGAAGCTGATCGGCAAGGTCGAGCGGGCCGGCTACACGCTGGTGCCGATCAACCTGCACTACAAGGGCGGCCGCATCAAGCTCGAGGTCGGTCTCGCCAAGGGCAAGAAGCTGCACGACAAGCGCCAGACCGAGAAGGACAAGGACTGGAAGCGCGAGCAGCAGCGGCTGATGAAGACGCGCTAGACGCCGGCCGCTTCAGCAGCAGCGGCATCCTTCCAAGACGCGCGCGTCGCCGCGAAACTCGCATGCACGGCTTCCCCGGCCACGAGAGGGGGAAAGGCCTTGTCCGCCCGGCCCGTCAGTTCCGCGGGATCCACCACTGTCCGCAACGCCGGGTGCATGAACAACGGGATCGAATAGCGGTCCCGACCCGACAGGTTGATGACCTGATGCAGCGCGGCGTTATAGCGGCCGCCGGTCCAGTGCCGCAGCATCTTGCCGACGTTGACCACGACGGCATCGGGATTCGGCTGGACGTCGATCCACGCGCCATCGCGTCCCATCACTTGCAGGCCGCTGTTGCCGTCCTGCAGGAGCAGCGTGACGAGGCTCTCGTCGTGATGGGCGAAGACGCCTTCGTCGGCGACGTGCGAGACGGTCTCGTGCGGCGGGTAGTGATTGATGCGCATGTGCGAGTACGTGTCGACGAGCGCCTGCTCGAAGAACCGTGCGTCGGCGCCCAAGTGGATCGCCATCGCACCGAGCAGTTCGCGTCCGAGGTCGAACATCGCCTCGTAGAGGGCCTCGAAGCGCTCGCGGAACGCGACGACCGGCGGCCACGGGGTGGGCGCATGGAACGCCTCGGCAGCGAGCAAGGGGTCGGACGGCGTGACCGGATGCCCCATCGTGTAGCCCTCCTGCGCGCTCGGCTTGCCGTCGCCGCGCAGGTTGTCGAACATCGGCTGGTAGCCCCGGTCCGAGCCGGTTTCCTGCATCGTCCGCTTGGTGGCTTCGGGGAGTTCGAAGAAGGAGCGACCCGCGTCGAAGCCGCCGCGCAGGACCGACGGCGCGATGCCGTGACCCACGATCAGCGCGAAGCCGTAAACCTCGGCCGCGTGGCCGATCGCAGCGACCAGTGCGGCGCGCTGCGCGGCCGTACCGTCGCGGTACGCGCAGAAGTCGATCGTGGGAATTCGGACGTCGGGGGCTGGGATCGGGGTCATGGCAGGGTGCGCCGGGTGGGTCGTGGGGAGTCGACGAGCAATTTTCGCGCCGTAGCGGTGGGCCTACGTGGCGTCAGTCGCCACCGCCGCCACCGCAACCGCCGCCGCAGCTGCCGCCGTCGCTCGATCCGGCGTCGGTGAATCCGACGTCGCCGCTGGTGCCGGGGCCGGGCACGTCGAAGTCGCCGAAGCCGTCGCCCGACCCGTCGAAGGCCGAGTCGCCGAAGCTCGTGCCGCAGTAGATCGTCGTGGCGCCGTCGTCGCGCCCGATCTGCCCCGGCCGCTGGCCGCAATCGGCCTTGTAGCGGAATCCGTCGGCGATGCCGAGCTTTCCGTCGAGCGCGAACAGCAGCGGCAGGCGGCTCGGCCGGCGCGGATCGATGTGCTCCTCCCGGCAGCACCACCACCAGGTGCGGCGCAATCCGGCGTTGCCCGGCCGATCGGCACTCAGCGCCACCGACGGCGTGTGATGAAGGAAGCCGCCGAAGGCCTGGCGGCAGAACAGCTCGTAGTTGCGCGTGTAGAGGATGAACTCGTGCCACAGGTCGTCGGCGACCTGCGACGGCATCGACACGTAGCGCCGGCCGCTGCGCAGGTAGGCCAGAAAGAACTGCCGCAGCGCGTGGGACGTCAGCGCGATGTCCTTGAACGCGAGTTCGGGGCGCGCTTTCTCGAGCCGGTCGAACAGGCCCTTCGGAAACGTGTAGCCCCGGATGAATGCCTCGCGACGCGCGTCCCGGGCCCGCAGCCCGAAGTACCCGGCGACCGCCACCGCGACCGCGAGGGCACCGACCAGCAGCAGCCCCATCGAAACCTCAGCGCAGCGGCGGCGTGCCGGCCGGGGTCTGGCTGCGCACGGTCTGCATCGCGGACGCGATCAGCGACGAGACGTTGGCCAGATCGGCGGGGATGATCAGCGTGTTGCCGGCCTTGGCGAGCTTGCCGAACGCCTCGACGTACTGCTGTGCCACCTTGAAGTTCACCGACTCCATCCCGCCCGGCGCCGCGATCGACAGCCCGACCTGGCGGATCGCCGACGCGTTCGCCTCGGCCACCGCGAGGATCGCCGACGCCTCGCCCTGCGCACGGTTGATGGCGGCCTGGCGCTCGCCCTCGGAGCGCTGGATCTGCGCCTCGCGCTCGCCGGACGCGATGTTGATCTGCTGCTGGCGCGCGCCCTCGGACGTCGCGATCACCGCGCGCTTCTCGCGCTCGGCCGTGATCTGCGCCTGCATCGCGTGCAGGATCTCCTTCGGAGGCGTCAGGTCCTTGATCTCGTAGCGCAATACCTTCACGCCCCAGTTCGCGGCGGCCTCGTCGAGCGCGGACACCACGTTCGCGTTGATGTGGTCGCGCTCCTCGAAGGTCTTGTCGAGCTCCATCTTGCCGATGATCGATCGCAGCGTGGTCTGCGCGAGCTGCGTGATCGCGACGATGAAGTTCGACGTGCCGTACGACGCGCGCATCGGGTCGGTGACCTGGAAAAACAGGATGCCGTCGACCTGCAGCTGCGTGTTGTCGCGCGTGATGCAGATCTGGCTCGGGACGTCGAGCGGGATCTCTTTCAGCACGTGCTTGTAGGCCACCCGGTCGATGAACGGGATGACGATGTTGAGTCCCGGTGCGAGTGTCGCGTGATATTTGCCGAGACGCTCGACGATCCACGCGTGCTGCTGCGGGACGACCTTGATGGTCTGCACCGCGAAGACGATGAAGATGACGAACAGGACGAGTGCAACGATGCCGACGCCTTGCATGAGTGCGCCTTTCGGGGACAGCGGGGAGAGGGAGGGTGCGAACGGGACGGCGTGCCAGGGCCTAGCCGCTCGCTGGAGGATGTCAGGGTACCGGAGCGACGATCAACGTGCTGCCGCGGATCGCCTTGATCACCTGGGCACCCGGGCGCTGCGTGGCACCCGGCTCGAGCGTCGCGTCCCAGCGGCAGCCGCGATAACGGACATGCGCGGTGCCTTCGCGCCAGTCGTGGACCTGCACCACTTCGCCGATGTCGAGGATGACGTCGCGATTCTCGGCGGCGTCGGCGTTCAGCCGCTTCTGTCCCCAGCGCGTGCGCCGCAGGACCATCGTCGCCGCGATACCGATGCCGGCGCCGCTGACCAGCTGCAGGGGCAGTCCGGCACCCGTCAGCGCGACCATGCCGCCGACGGCGCAGCCGATCGCGACCATCAGCAGGTAGAACGTGCCGGTCATCAGTTCCGCGATCAGCAGCCCGAAGGCGATCACGAACCACACCATCACGTCGTTCATTTCAGCGGCTCCCGTAGACGAACCGGACGGTGCCGGCCCGACACGGATTCTGCGCCGCGATGCGGGCGACCCGCAACTTTCAGGACCGGGTCAGTGCTTCCCCAGCCGGGCCAGCTGGTTCCAGGTCGCCATCACGGTGTCGGGGTTCAGGGAGATCGACTCGATCCCCTCCTTCATCAGCCACTCGGCGAAGTCCGGATGGTCCGACGGGCCCTGTCCGCAGATCCCCACGTACTTGCCCTTGGCCAGGCAGGTGGAGATCGCCTGCTTGAGCAGCACGGTCACGGCCGGATCGCGCTCGTCGAAGCCTTCGGCGACGAGCCCCGAGTCGCGGTCGAGGCCGAGCGTGAGCTGCGTGAGGTCGTTGGAGCCGATCGAGAAGCCGTCGAAATACTCGAGGAACTGGTCGGCCAGGACCGCGTTGGACGGCAGCTCGCACATCATCACGATGCGCAGCGCGCTGTCGGGGCCGCCGTCCTTGCCGCTGCGCTTGCCGCGCTCGAGGCCGTTCTTGGCCAGCAGATCGATCACCTTGCCCGCCTCGGTCAGCGTGCGCACGAACGGCACCATCAGCTCGACGTTGGTCAGGCCCATCTCGTCGCGCACCCGTTTCATCGCCGTGCATTCCATCTCGAAGCATTCGGCGAAGTCGGGCGCGAGGTAGCGCGCGGCACCGCGCAGACCGAGCATCGGGTTTTCCTCGTCCGGCTCGTAGCGCGAGCCGCCGATCAGCTTCTTGTATTCGTTCGACTTGAAGTCGGACAGCCGCACGATCACCTTCTTGGGCCAGAACGCGGCCGCGATAGTGGCCACGCCTTCGGCCAGCTTGTCGACGTAGAACGCGCGCGGCGACTCGTGCCCGCGGGACACGCTCTCGACTGCCTTCTTCAGGTCGGCGTCGATGTTGGGATAGTCGAGGATCGCCTTCGGGTGGATGCCGATGTTGTTGTTGATGATGAACTCGAGGCGCGCCAGGCCGACGCCTTCGTTCGGGATCGCCCTGAAGTCGAACGCGAGCTGCGGGTTGCCGACGTTCATCATGATCTTGACGGGGATCTTGGGCAGCGCGCCGCGCGTGACCTCGGTGATCTCCATCTCGAGTTCGCCCTCGTAGACGTGACCCTCGTCGCCCTCGGCGCAGGAGACCGTGACCATCTGGCCCTCGGTCAGCGTCTCGGACGCGTCGCCGCAGCCGACGACGGCCGGCACGCCCAGCTCGCGGGCGATGATCGCCGCGTGGCAGGTCCGGCCGCCGCGGTTGGTGACGATCGCGGACGCGCGCTTCATCACCGGTTCCCAGTTCGGGTCGGTCATGTCGGCCACCAGGATGTCGCCCGGCCGGACCTTGTCCATCTCGGAGGGGTCGCTGACGATGCGCACCGGCCCGGTCCCGATCTTCTGGCCGATGGCGCGGCCCTGGGCGAGCACCTTCGACATGCCCTTGAGCCTGAACTTCTGCTCCGACGTGCCCGCCTTCATCTGCGAGCGCACCGTCTCGGGCCGCGCCTGCAGGATGTAGAGCTTGCCGTCGTTGCCGTCCTTGCCCCACTCGATGTCCATCGCGCGGCCGTAGTGCTTCTCGATGATCACGGCGTAGACCGCGAGCTCGATGACCTCGTCGTCGGTCAGCGAGAACCGGTTGCGCTGGTCGACCGGCACGTCGACGGTCTTGACGCGCTCCTTCGAGCCGGCCTCGGCGAATTCCATCTTGATCAGCTTCGAGCCGATCTGCCGGCGGATCACCGCGCGCTTGCCCGCGGCGAGCATCGGCTTGTGGACGTAGAACTCGTCGGGGTTGACCGCGCCCTGTACCACCGTTTCACCGAGCCCGTAGCTCGACGTGATGAAGACCACGTCCTCGAAGCCCGACTCGGTGTCGATCGTGAACATGACGCCGGCCGCGCCGAGATCGCTGCGCACCATGCGCTGCACCCCGGCCGACAGGGCGACCTCGGTCTCGGCGTAGCCCTTGTGGACGCGGTACGAGATGGCGCGGTCGTTGTAGAGCGACGCGAAGACTTCCTTGATCGCGATCAGCACGTCGTCGATGCCGACGACGTTGAGGAAGGTCTCCTGCTGCCCCGCGAACGACGCGTCGGGGAGGTCCTCGGCGGTGGCCGACGAGCGGACGGCGAACGACGTGACCGATTCATTGCCAGCGGCGAGTCGCCCGAACGACTTGCGCACGTCGGCCTCGAAGTCCGGCGTGAGCGGCGTCTCGACGATCCAGCTGCGGATCTCCTTGCCGGCGACGGCCAGCGCCTTGACGTCGTCTGCATCGAGCGTCGCGAGGCGTGCCGCGATGCGCTCCTTGAGCCCGCTCTGCGCGAGGAACTCCCGGTAGGCCGACGCGGTGGTCGCGAAGCCGTCCGGGACCCGCACGCCGGCGCTGGCCAACTGGCTGATCATCTCGCCGAGCGAGGAATTCTTGCCGCCCACCGAATCCACGTCGGTCGAACGCAATTCGGTGAAATCGATGACGTGCGCCTGTTGGCTCATGGGTGCTGCCGCTTCCGTGGTGTTAAATTCAGCCGCCGCGGGCATCAGCCCGTCCTCGATCGATTCTAACCTGCGCATTCTTGGCTCCCTGGTGGGTGGGCGCCCGAGAAACCGGGCTCCAGGCCGCTGACGGCCGGCATGTCGCACTGCAACATTCAATCATAAACAGACCGTGCCCGCACTCCACCCCTCGCCACCGACGCCCACCGCCATCCGGACCGTCTTCTTCGTCTCGGACGGGACGGGCATCACCGCCGAGACCTTCGGGCACAGCCTGCTGGCGCAGTTCGAAGGGGTGCCGTTCAAGGAATTCCGCATGCCGTTCATCGACACGATGGACAAGGCGGCCGACGTGATCGAACGGATCAACCACGTCTCCAAGGTCGAGCATCTGCGCCCGATCGTCTTCTCGACCCTGGTGGACCCCGAGATCAACTACGCGGTCCGCTGCGCGCACGGGCTGTTCCTCGACATGATCCAGACCTTCGTCGAGCCGCTCGAGAAGGAACTGGGGTCCAAGTCCACCCACTCGATCGGTCGCGGGCACAACATCGCCGACTCGAAGGAATACAGCCAGCGGATCGATGCGATCAACTTCTCCCTGGCCCACGACGACGGACAGACCCATGTCGACCTCGCCGACGCCGACGTGATCCTGGTCGGCGTGTCGCGCAGCGGCAAGACGCCGACCAGCCTCTACCTGGCCATGCAGTACGGGATCAAGGCGGCGAACTATCCGCTGATCCCCGAGGATTTCGACCGCCAGATGTTGCCGTCGGCGCTGCCGAAATACCGCCACAAGCTGTTCGGCCTGTCGATCACGCCGGAACGCCTGGCCGAAGTGCGCAACGAGCGCCGGCCGAAGAGCCAGTACGCATCGCTCGCCAACTGTCGCGACGAGGTCGCGGCGGCCGAGGCGATGATGCGCCGGGAGGGGATCCGCTGGCTGTCGTCGACGACCAAGTCGATCGAAGAGATCGCGACGACGATCCTCCAGGAGATCCGGCTCGAGCGCAGATCGTTCTGAGGCCCGGCCCCCGGACGATTGTTGGCGCCAGCCGACAGGCAGGCGGAAGTCGGCATTTGCCGCACGCTTCGACAGCGGTTTCGATCAGATCGATCGCTATAATCGACAAGGAGGTCGTCGCTTGTTCGCCCAACTGATCAGCCGTATCAATCGCTCGGATTCGCCGTCGTCGTCCGACGCCACGGCGCGTGGCGTCGCGCCTGAGACATTGTTCGCGGGCCTCGCGGCCGCCGTCACTCCCGAGCAGCGCGCCTTCATCGAACTCGCAATCGACTGGGTCGACGCGCCGCTCGCCTACTTCGATCCCCATCTCGTCCTGCAATTCGCCAACGCGGCCTATGCCGCGTTGCTCGGCCGCGATCGCGCTTCCGTCACCGGCCTGACCTTCGACGAGACCTGCATCGACGGCCAGGGCAGCGACCCGCGCGCCTATGCGCTGCGCGCCCTCCTCGGCGAGAGCCTCGATATCGACGTCGCACAGAGGCACCACGGCGCAATCGGCGAGATGGCCCGCGTCCAGTACCGTCCGCAGCGCGGGCCGGATGGCGATGTCGGGGGAATGATTTGCGTGCTGCACCGCCTCGGACGGCGCCAGGCCGACCAATCGGTCGAGGCCTACGACCCCACCGAAACGTCGGTGATGCAGTTCGACGGAGGTGCGGTCCAGGCGCCGATGCGCGTGGCCCTGCGCATCGCGCAGGACGACGTCATCGAACGCGAGCGCAAGCAGCGCGAACTGATCGAGATCCTCCCGCTGCCGCTGGTCTTCATCGGCAACGACGGCCTGTGCAAATGGGCCAATCCTTCGTTCTGCGCCGCGATCGGCCTGTCCGACCAGCAGGTCGCCGGCACGGCGCCCGGAGCGCTGACCAGCCAGTGCCCGGCGGTGTTCCGCGACGGACTCGAACAGGCCGCCGCGGGTCGGCCGTACAGCGTCGAACAGGAACTCTCGCTCGGTGGCGCCGACGCCCGCTGGACACGGGTCGATTTCCTGCCCGGATTCGATCGCAACGAAGTCGGGAGCGGCGTGTACGTGCTGCTGACCGACCTCCACGAGTCCCGGCTGGCCGGCCTCAAGCTCGCGGAGAGCGAGGCGCAATTTCGCGGCTTCACCGAAAGCGGTCCCGAGACCTTCGTCTTCCTCGATCGCGACCGGACGTTCCGCTACGTCAACGAGAGCTTTCTCGCGCGGTCGGGCAAGTCGCGCAGCGAGGTGATCGGCGCCACGATCGCCGACGTGCTCGGCAGCGAGATCAAGGGGCGTGTCGACCCGCTCCTCGAGCGGGCCTTCGCCGGCGAGACCCTCACGCACGAAGGCGACAACGCGCCGTTCGGCAGCCGCGTCGAGTGGCGCGAGGCGCGCTACCTGCCGTATCGCGACGCGGCCGGCGCAGTCGAGGGCGTCTATGTCGTCACCCGCAGCGTCGAGGGCAGGAAGGCAGCCGAGCGGGCAGTCAAGGAGCGCGACGAGCGCATCCATTTCCTGACCGACAACGTGCCGGCGCAGATCGTCTACCTCGATACCGAACTGCGCTACCAGTACTGCAACCAGCGCTTCATCGACGATCACGGATTCGCGGATTTCGACGCCGTTGCCGGCAAGTCGGTGGCCGACGTGTACGGTCCCGAGATGGCAGTCGAGATGGGCCGTAACGGCGCGCGGGCGCTGTGCGGCGAGCGCGTCACCTACGAGCGCCGGGCAACCGGTCATGCCGACGAGGATCGCTGGCTCAAGGTGTCGCTGATCGCCGATTTCGACGAGGACGGCACCGCGCGCGGCCTGTACTCGATCGCGCACGACATCACGGACTCGAAGCTGGCGGACAACGAACGCGCCCGCCAACAGCAGTGGATCGAGAGCTTCATCGAGAACTTTCCGCAGCCCCTCGGGTACCTGGACCCGGCCGGCGTGCACCAGTTCTCCAACCGGGCCTACGAGGACTTCGTGGGTCGCCACAAGGCCGAGATCATCGGCCACACCGGCGCGGCGGTGTTCGGGCGGCAGGCGGTGTCGATCTTCAAGGACTCGTTCGCTCTGTCGCTGGCCGGCGAGCGGCTGCACACCGAGCACCAGGTGCCGCTGCTCGACGGCTCGCAGCGCTACCTGTCGGCCGACTGGCTTCCGGACCTCGAGCCCGGCGGCGCGGTCCGCGGCGTCTACTTCGTGGTCCAGGACGTCAGCGAGGCCAAGCAGGCGCGACTCGCGTACGAGGAGTCGCTGCGCGAGATGCAGCGCGCGATGGACAGCGTCGCGCTGCCGATCAGCTTCGTCGACACCGAGCAGCGGCTGCGCTTCGTCAACCACACCACCACCGCGTGGTACGGCCGGTCGACGGAGGAACTGATCGGCATGCCGATGCGCGAGCTGATGTCCGAGGACGACTATCGCTTCGCCGAGCCGTACATCCGCGCCGCGCTGGGTGGCGAGGCGGTGCAGTACGAACGCGAGATGCGCTATCACGACGGCGCGCGCCGCTGGGTCCTGATCCGCTATGTCTCGACGCGCGACGAGCACGACGTCGTGACCGGCTTCTACACCACGGCGACCGACATCCAGTCGCGCAAGAAGCAGGAGATCGCGCTGCAGCAGGCCAACGGTCTCCTCACCGCGCACTTCGAGAACACGCCGCTGGCGTCGTTCACGCTCGACGGACACGGCCGGGTGACGCGCTGGTCGTCGCAGGCCGAGACGCTGTTCGGCTGGCGCCGCGACGAGGTCATCGAGTCGTCGTTCGCGGAACTCGGGCTGGTGTCGCGCGACCTCCTCGGCGACTTCCTGCCCGACGAACGCGATCCCGACACGGCTCTGGGCAACACGCGACTGCACGTCGTCGAGGCCCATCGACGCGACGGATCGACGGTCACCTGCGAATGGCACATCGCGGCCCTGCGCAACGGCGCCGGCCGCATCACGTCGTCGCTCGCGCTGATCCAGGATGTCTCGCAGCGCATCGAGGCCGAGAAGCGCCTCACCGAGATCGCGCAGCGCGACACGCTGACCCGGCTTCTCAACCGCAACGCGCTCGAGCCGACGCTGCGCGCCTTCATCGAGCGCGCGCGCCAGGGCAACACCGGCGTCGCGGTGCTGTTCCTCGACCTCGATCACTTCAAGAACATCAACGACACACTCGGCCACCGGGTCGGCGACCTGATGCTGATCGAAGTCGCGAGGATCCTGCGCCACTGTGTACGCGCCGAGGACGAGGTGGCGCGCATCGGCGGCGACGAGTTCATGGTCGTCATCGGCCACGCGCGACCGAAGGCCATCGCCCACGAGACTGCGCAGCGGATCATCACCGCGCTGGGCACGCCGATCCGCGTCGAGAACCAGCGCCTGTCGGTGACGTCGTCGATCGGCATCGCGGTCTATCCCGATCACGGCCGTGCCCCGGAGGCACTGATTCGCAGCGCCGACCTCGCGATGTACCGGGCCAAGGAGAACGGCAAGAACCGCTTCGAGTTCTTCTCGGCGCTGCTGGCCCAGCGCAGCGAACGGCGCAGCGCGGTCAAGGGCGCCCTCAAGATCGCGCTGCAGCGCGACGCGCTGCGCCTCTACTACCAGCCGCGGGTGCGCATCGCCGACGGCCGTATCGTCGGTGCCGAGGCCCTGCTGCGCTGGACCGATCCGCGTCTCGGTGTCGTGTCGCCGAAGGAATTCATCGTCATCGCCGAGGAGTCGGGCCTGATCCACGAGCTCGGCCTGTACGTCTTCCGCAAGGCGTGCAAGCAGCTCGCCGAATGGCAGAAGACCGGCGTGGCACTCGGCGTGCTGTCGGTCAACTTCTCGGCGCACCAGCTGCTCGTCGCGACCTTCATCGACGAGGTCGACCGCGTGATCGAGGAGTCGGGCGTCGACCCGCGCTACATCGAGGTCGAGATCACCGAGACCAGCATGCTGTTCGACCTCGGCGTGACCAAGAACGTGATCGCCGACCTCAAGCATCGCGGCATGCGCATCGCCATCGACGACTTCGGCACCGGCTTCTCGAGCCTGTCGCACCTCCAGCAGCTCGACGTCGACACGCTGAAGATCGACCAGAGCTTCATCCGCGACATGCTGCACGACAGCGGCGATGCGGCCATCACCACGTCGGTCATCAGCCTCGCACGGGGACTGAAGCTGTCCACCACGGCCGAGGGCGTCGAGAACGAGATGCAGCTGCACGCGCTGCGCAACGCCGGCTGCGACTACTACCAGGGCTTCCTGTTCTCGCCGGCGATCGTCGTCGAGGACATCGAGACGCTGCTCGCGGCGCAGGACGAGCCACCGGGCGAAGACCTGCTGTTCTAGCGGGCCGCCACCCTAACCGGCGTCGCGCTGCCGGACCTGCTCGAAGAAGCAGATCGCCGCGGCAGCGGCCACGTTGAGCGACTCGCCCTGCCCCGGCTGCGGGATCCGTACCTTGAGCGCGTCGCGCATCAGCGCCGCATCGAGTCCCTGCCCCTCGTGCCCGAACACCCACGCGACCTCGCCGCGCAGGTCGGTGCGATGGATCGTCGCGTCGGCGTGCGGGCTGGTCGCGATCCACGGGATCGCGGCGTTCGCCCTGAGCGCCGACAGGTCGGCGTCCTCGAAGATCGACAGGTGGAAATGGGCGCCCATGCCCGCGCGCAGGACCTTCGGCGACCAGGCGCCCGCGCAGTCGCGCGACAGGAAGATGTCGACGATGCCCGCGACGGCGGCACTGCGCAGGATCGAGCCCACGTTGCCCGGATCCTGGATGCGGTCGAGCACGACGGCGGAGCGGACGACCCGCTCGGGCGGTGCCGGCGCCGGTCGCTCGACGACCATCAGCAGCGCGACGCCCTGCGCGAGCTGGCTGATCGATGCGAACAGCGCATCGTCCAGGACGAGCAGCGCGTCCGTGGGGGCGCGCGACAGGAGTTCGGCCACTTCCCGATGGTCGAGCGCCGACGCCCCGACGACGATCTGGCGCGGCACGCCGCGGCTGCGCAGGAACGCGTCCGCGAGATGGACGCCCTCGAGGACCGCGACCCTTGCATCGCGCCGCGCGCCGGCGTCCGACGACAGTTGCCGCAGCGCCTTGAAGGCCGGGTTGTCGCGCGACGAGATGCGCTTCATGGCAGCGGGTCGTCGCTCCAGGCAGGCGACGTGTCGAACACCACCGGGCGGCCTTCGATGCGCGCCTCGATGGCCGCGCGCACCGGTGCGAAGGTGCGGCGATGGATCGGCGATGCGCCGTGCAGCACCAGCGAGGCCAGATGCTGCGGCGTCGCGTAGCCGGCATGCTGGTCGAAGCCGTACTGCGGATGCTCTTCGTGCAGCGCCCGCATCAGCGCGTCGCGCGCCGTCTTCGCGAGGATCGATGCCGCCGAGATCGCGGCGACCTTCGTGTCGCCCTGCACCACCGCCTCGCAGGTGTGGTGCCAGCGCGGCAACTGGTTGCCGTCGACCAGCACGTGCTCCGGCACCATCGACAGTCCGTCCACCGCGCGCCGCATCGCGAGCAGGCTGGCCTGCAGGATGTTGATGGTGTCGATCTCCTCGACCGAGGCCGACGCGATCGACCACGCCAGCGCGCGCTCGCGGATGCGCAGCGCCAGCACCTCGCGCTTGTCGGGCGCGAGGTGCTCGAGTCGCGGCAGGCCGCGGATCTGGCGATCCGGGTCGAGGATCACGGCCGCCGCGTAAACCGGACCGGCGAGCGGACCCCGGCCCGCCTCGTCGACGCCGCACACGCGCGTGGCCGTGGTGAAGAAGCTCAGCGACAGGTTGCGGTGCCGGGCCATGGTCAGCGCGCGCCCTGCGGCCCGAGGAGGTCCGCGATCACCGCCGCCGCGCGCGTCCCGGTATCGCGGCGCAGCGTCTCGTGCATCGCGGCGAAGCGCTCCTCGAGCCGCGCGCGGTTGGCATCGTCGACGAGCTGGAACCAGACCGCGTCCGCGAGCGCCTGCGGCGTCGCCGCCTCCTGCAGGAACTCGGGCACGACGAACGCGCGCGCGAGGATGTTCGGCAGGCCGACCCACGGGATGTAGCCCATCCGCCGCATCAGCACCGCGGTCAGCGCGTTGACCTTGTAAGCGATCACCATCGGCCGCTTGGACAGCGCCGTCTCGAGCGTGGCGGTGCCGCTGGCGACGAGCACCGCGTCGGCCGCCGCGAGCACCGCATGCGACTGTCCGTCCACGATCTGCAGCGGCAGGTCGGCATGCCGTCGCGCGCGGATCGCCTCGAAGGCCGCCCGCGCCGGCCCGCTCGACATCGGGACCACGAAGCGCACCGCCGGATCGCGTCGATGCAGCAGCGCGGCCGCGTCGACGAAGGGCTCCGCCATGTAGCCGATCTCGGAGAGCCGGCTGCCGGGCAGCAGCGCGACGACGCGGACGTCGACGGGCAGGTTCAGCGCGATCCGCGCGGCCGCGCGATCGGGCTTGAGCGGGATCACGTCCGCCAGCGGATGCCCGACGTAGGTCGCCGCGATGCCGGCCTTGCGGTAGATCTCCTCCTCGAACGGGAACACGACGAGGATGTGGTCGACCGCGCGCGCGATCTTCGCGATGCGCTTGCCGCGCCAGGCCCAGATCGACGGACCGATGAAGTGGACGACGGGTCGGTGCTGGCCGCGCCACGCTGTCCGCAGTTCGACTTCCAGATCGAGATTGAAGTCGGGCGCGTCGATGCCGACGAACGCGGCCGGCGGATCGGCCAGCAGCCGGCGCTTGAGTTCCTGGCGGATGCCGGAGATCTCGCGGTAGTGGCGCAGCACTTCGAAGTAGCCGCGCACCGCGAGCTTGTCGATCGGCCAGTCGGCACGGAATCCCTCGGCGATCATGCGCGGGCCGCCGATGCCGTAGGTCGACAGTCCCGCGACGCGCTGCCGCAGCGGCGCGAGCAGCAGGCCGGCCAGCAGATCGCCGGATGCCTCGCCGGCGACCATGGCCATCGGCACGCTCATCTCGCGACGCTTCGCGGACGCGGCCCGGCGATCAGCGGACGATGCCGCGGGTCGCGGAGCCGAGGAACGCGTTGAGCCGCCGCAGAGGCTCGGCCGCTTCGCCGCCCTGGCCGACCTGCGCCTCGAGCGCCGCCTTGGCTTCCTCGAGCGTCAGTCCGCTGCGATACAGCGACTTGTAGGCCCTACGCAGCGCGGCGATGGTGGCGGCGTCGAAGCCGCGGCGCTTGAGTCCCTCGACGTTGATGCCGTGCGGTGCCGCGGGGTCGCCGCTGACCATCATGAACGGCGGGACGTCCTGCCGCAGCATCGTGCCGATGCCGGTGAACGCATGGGCACCGATCCGGACGAACTGGTGCACCCCGGTATCGCCGCCGAGGATCGCCCAGTCGCCGACTTCGGCATGGCCGGCGATCTGCGCCTTGTTGGCGAAGATGGTGTGGCTGCCGACGATGCAGTCGTGCGCGACGTGCACGTAGGCCATGATCCAGTTGTCGTCGCCGATGCGGGTCACGCCGCCGCCCTGCTCGGTCCCGAGGTTGTAGGTGCCGAACTCGCGGATCAGGTTGCCGTGGCCGATCTCGAGGCGCGTCGGCTCGCCGGCGTACTTCTTGTCCTGGGGCGCTCCGCCGATCGCGTTGAACGAGGCGATGCGGTTGCGTTCGCCGATGGTCGTGCGGCCTTCGACCACGACATGCGAGGCGATCACGGTGCCCGCGCCGATCTTCACGTGCGGTCCGATGACGGTGTACGCGCCGACCTCGATATCGTCGGCGAGTTCGGCGCCCGGATCGATCAGGGCAGTGGGATGGATGCGATTCATCGACTGCGACACCGGCACTCGGTCACTCCGGCGACGGAACGATCTTGTAGCTGCACATCAGGTCGGCCACGGCGCACACCGCGCCGTCGACGCTGGCCTTGGCCGCGTACTTCCACATGCCGCGCATCGACCGCACCAGTTCCACCTCGAGGATCATCTGGTCGCCCGGCATCACCGGCTTCTTGAAGCGCGCATTGTCGATGCCCACGAAGTAGTACATCGACTGCGCGTTGGGCTTCGTGTCCATCGTCACGAACGACAGGATCGCGGCCGCCTGCGCCAGCGCCTCGATCACCAGCACGCCGGGCATCACCGGGCTGTGCGGATAGTGTCCGGGGAAGAACGGCTCGTTGATCGTGACGTTCTTCAGCGCCCTGATCGTCTTGCCCGCCTCGCAGGCGAGCACGCGATCGACGAGCAGCATCGGATAGCGATGGGGCAGGTGCTCGAGGATCTGGTGGATGTCGAGGGAGGTCATGCTGGCCTTTCGGGCTCGGATGTTGGGACTGCCGCGCCGCTGCCGTCGGAGGCGGCGGCCCGGGTCGCCGCTTCGAGGCGGCGGACGCGCTCGCGCAACCCGTCGAGGCGCCGCAGGACG
>Ga0209512_1001003_pt1 | contig 38478 bp, 30 predicted proteins | sample frozenSSSSmetaG_FD_184142 | JGI IMG/M metagenome (GOLD analysis project Ga0209512, IMG submission 184142) | Glacier valley bacterial and archeal communities from Borup Fiord, Nunavut, Canada, to study Microbial Dark Matter (Phase II) -... | ecosystem: Environmental > Aquatic > Freshwater > Ice >...
TTAGGTGCAGAACTAAAGGGAGTTGTCAGTTTTCACGGAGGGCTTGCAGGCGTGCCGGCGAATAAAGATTTATTAAAAGCCAAAATCCTTGTTTGCAACGGTGGCAACGACAAGTTTGTTTCCGAAAATGAGATCAATATATTTAAGGCTCAGCTCGATTCTATTGGTGCTGATTATAAGTTTATTGTATATCCAAATGCAACACACGCATTTACCAATCCCGATGCAACAAAAATAGGAAAGCAGTTCAATATGCCTATCGAATACAATGAAAAAGCTGATGCTGACTCATGGAATGATATGAAGCTGTTTTTTAATAAGCTTCTGAAGAAATAAACTTTCATTTGGAAGTCGGAGTTCATCCTGAATTTTATATTCTCCAATTCTAATATTGGCAGCTGACGACTGGGAACTGGCTACTGGTTTTGCGAAAGCTCGCGAGGGAAGCATGTTTTGTAAGGCAATTAAAGAGCCTCAATTTGTTTTTTAAAGTGTTTTCACACCTATGGAGCACATTCTGCCAGATACCAGTTGCAAGTTGCCAGCCGCTTAATTTTCAATCATCAGGAAGTCTGCGTCATATATCCATCAAAACTGAAGCGATCAATTGTGCGGTAAACAATTCCGATGGTTCTATGGGTATTTTATCCTATTTTTGCAGTTCAAAAATTGAAATGGGGCAAAAAAAAGGAGTTGTTTACCTGGCAGTAGTTTTCGCCATGATTTTCTGGGCATTTTCATTTGTCTGGGTGAAAGAAGTCTACGTGGCTTATGGTCCGTTAACTACCGTATTTTTCCGGCTGATCATTGCCTCCATCCTGATGCTGACTTACGGTCTGATCATTGGAAAACTGGTGAAAGTCGAAAAAAAGGATTATCGCACTTTTCTATTACTCGCATTTTTCGAACCTTTCCTTTACTTTATGGGTGAAAGCTTTGGTTTAAAGTATGTTTCAAGCACAATGGGTGCCATCATAATTGCCACGATTCCGCTTTTCTCACCACTGGCAGCTTCAAAGTATCATGGCGAAAAGCTTTCGTTGCGTAACCTTATCGGGATTCTCCTTTCGTTTATCGGCGTTGGAATTGTCGTTTTTGATGATTCTGTCAACTTTATTACTTCACCACTTGGAATAGGTCTCGAATTTCTGGCCGTTTTCTCTGCAATTGGGTATACCGTAGTTCTTAAGAATCTGTCGAATAATTACAATACCACAACAATCATCACCTACCAGAACTGTATCGGGATTTTCTTCTTTCTCCCTTTCTGGCTGATTTTCGAAAGCAAAACATTGCTAACCACAGCATTTAACCTTCCTGCATTTATTGCCATCGTAAAATTGGCGGTGTTCGCTTCGTGCATTGCCTTTATCCTTTACGCCTACAGTGTCAAAAAACTGGGGATCAACGGTGCCAATATTTTCATCAACATTATTCCGGTTTTAACCGCTATATTCGCATGGTATATCCTTGGTGAACCACTCACCTTCCGGAAAATGGTCGGAATTGCAGTTGTGATTGCCGGTCTCTTTATTGCACAGATCAGAATGAAAAAATTTATTGCAAGATTAGTTTCAATTCAACAAAATGGTGGCAGATAAAAACAATGTTAAAGCGCTCGCCCGGCAAAACCAGGAAGCGACGACTACTTTTTTCAATCAATTAAAGAGGAAAAAGCCAAAACAACTCGATGATGTTGTACATGTGATTCATGATAAAGTGTCGAATAAATTCGACTGCTTAACTTGCGGAAATTGCTGCAAATCAATCAGTCCAAGAATCACAGATAAGGATATCGAACGAATTGCCCACAAGCAGAAAATGAAGGAGGTCGATTTTATCGCCCGTTATCTCCATGTTGATGATGATCAATGGTTTGTTTTCAACGAGACGCCATGTCCTTTTTTGATGCCCGACAATTATTGTATGATTTACGATTACCGGCCTAAGGCATGCGCTGAATATCCGCACACCGATCGTCGCAGGTTCTATCAACTTTTGGACCTCACCATGGTAAATCGTGAGCTTTGCCCAATCGTTTATGAAGTAGTTGAAGGATTGAAAAAGGAAGATTTTGGTAAAAAAGAGGAGGTTGACCCAAAATTCCTTGGCAACGGCAAAGAACACAAAAGTGGTGCAAAGAGATCCAGACCAAAGCGCTCCTGAATAAATTGAATGAAAACCGCATAAGCCAATGGAAATCTATGAGTCATGCATGAGCGGGATTTAAAAAATAAATTGTGTTCAGATGAAAACCCTGTTTTACACACTCCTCCTGATCGGATACCCGTTTGGACTGCTCTTCAGCCAGATCGGGGGGGATGGTACTTACAGGTTTCTCGATCTCACCAATTCAGCACGAGTGGCAGCTTTGGGTGGGACGCAAATTGCGTTTACAAGTAATGATCTTGATCTCACTTTCTACAATCCGTCGCTTCTCACCGATTCAATGAGGAATCAGTTATCAATCAATTATGTGAGTTACATTGCTGGAATTGGCGTCGGGTATGCGGCTTATGCGCCAAACCAGCATGGAACGAATGCTTTCGCTGTTGGAATTCACTACGTTAATTACGGTACATTTGATGGAGCCTCCGAAAACGGTCAGCTGACAGGATCGTTTGGAGCGGCAGAATATGCCCTTAATTTATTCTATTCCAGAACAATCACACCTCAACTGAAAACAGGGATAAACTTAAAGCCAATCTTTTCCTCATTCGAAAGTTACAATTCTTTTGGAATCGCTGCCGATCTCGGAATTACCTATTTCTCAAAAGATGGTCTTTCGGCTACCTCATTCGTACTAAAAAATATTGGGAGCCAGATCACTACCTATTACGATAACGGAGATCGTGAAAACCTTCCATGGGACATACAACTTGGATTTTCGAAGAAGCTTGCCCACGCGCCACTTCGGTTTTTCGCAACAGCCAATCACCTGAACAAATGGAATTTATCATATCTGAATCGGACAGGCGATGCGTCGCAGGTTATTGAGCCATCCGAAGGGTTTACATCATTGCTGATGCGCCATTTCATTTTTGGAGCAGAGATTTTGCCAGAACAGCATGTGACACTTCGGTTTGGGTATAATTACCAACACCAGAAAGAATTATCGGTTACTGATCGCCCAGGACTCGTGGGATTTTCAGCAGGTATTGGAGTGAAAATTGCACAGTTTAATATTAATTACGGAATCGCAAGTTACCATCTGGCTGCCACGGTTCATTACTTCTCCCTTGCTGCTAACCTCTCGCAGTTTATTCATTAAACCTTTTACCCCTACCTTCGTTTATCTGCTTAAACGTTATCTTTGTTTCGATAATTAAAAATGGAAAATGCCGGATAACACCAATAAAATCATCATAGCCATCGATGGCCACTCCTCTTGCGGGAAGAGTACAGTTGCGAAAGCAATCGCACAAAAACTGAACTACATTTTTATCGACTCAGGGGCTATGTACCGGGCAGTTACACTGTATTGCCTGCGTCACAATCTGATAAATATCGGAATAGTTAATATCCCTGAACTTAAAGCGAATCTTGATAAAATTAAAGTCACCTTCAGGTTCAATGACAAGACAAACCACAACGACATCTGGCTAAATGGAGAGAATGTCGAACAGGAAATTCGATTATTGGCTGTTTCTCAAAATGTTAGTCCTGTTGCAGCAGTTGCGGAAGTGCGTCACCTGTTAGTTGCCCTTCAACAGGAGATGGGAAAATCGAAAGGAATTGTGATGGATGGACGTGATATAGGAACGGTCGTGTTTCCGACCGCAGAATTGAAAATATTCATGACAGCACAGCCCGACGTAAGGGCTCAACGGCGCTTTGATGAGCTTACTGCAAAAGGAGAAAGGGTGAGTTATGATGAGATCAAAGCCAATATTATCGAACGCGACCGCTATGACGAAACCCGTGATGAAAGTCCATTACGCAAAGCCAATGATGCAATCGTCTTGGATAACAGCTTTATGACACGGGAGGAGCAATTAGAGTGGGTACTCAGTCGTATCGCCGGAAAGGAATTTGAGATTTAGGATTTGGGATTTAGGATTTGGGAAGAATGATTATAGAAATAGATAAGAATTCGGGATTTTGTTTTGGTGTCGTTGAAGCGATCCGAAAAGCGGAAGAGACCCTTCAGCAACGTGATGTGCTGTATTGTCTTGGTGATATTGTTCATAATGAGGCAGAGGTCGAACGACTTACGCAAAAAGGGCTCGTTACCATTGACCATGAGCGCTTTTTTACAATGAAAGATACGACCGTTTTATTGCGCGCTCACGGTGAACCACCCTCCACTTACGAATATGCCCGTCAAAATAATATTCAATTGATTGATGCGACCTGTCCCGTTGTGCTGAAATTGCAACAACGAATTCGCAAAGGTCGTGAATCGGACAAAATGGAGAATACACAAGTTGTAATTTACGGAAAGAAAAATCACGCAGAAGTAAACGGACTTGTCGGGCAAACCAATGGTAAAGCCATTGTAATTGAAAACGTTGACGAAATAGACAAAATTGATTTTACACGGCCGATTGAACTCTACTCGCAGACGACCAAAGATTTAGAAGGTTTTCATTTACTAGCTGATGAGTTAAAGCGCAGAGCGAAGGATGTTCCTGTAAAGATTCACGATACGGTGTGTCGACAGGTTGCCAACAGGATTCCTGCCATCCAAAAGTTTTCAGCACGGTTCGGACTGATCATTTTTGTGAGCGGACAGAAAAGCTCGAACGGGAAAATGCTATTTTATATCTGCCAGTCGGTTAATCCGAACAGTAAATTCATCTCTTCTATCGGGGAAATTGATGAACAATGGATTACAGGTATCGATTCTGTTGGAATCTGTGGGGCAACCTCCACCCCAAAAAACCTTCTTGAAGACGTGGCTGGAGCCGTCCGCCAATTTGCATTCAAATTGTTGAAGTAAATTTAACGACGAATTTTGATTCGGTCCCTTTTTCGCATTAATTTTGTAACTATTAAAATAAAATATTATGGCTAAGGAAATTAGGATTTCAATGCCGGAAGATTATATCGACAATCCGATCAGAAGGGTTGGCGTCTTAACTTCGGGAGGCGATGCACCTGGAATGAATGCTGCAGTTCGTGCCGTAACCCGCACTGCCATTTTTTATGGACGTGAGGTCGTAGGTATCTTTCATGGTTACAAAGGATTAATCGAGAAAAATTTTAAGCCACTCGCCTCGGGTGATGTCAGTAACATCATCCAACTTGGCGGAACAATTCTTAAAACAGCCCGAAGTATAGAATTTCGCACCAAAGAAGGTCGTGAAAAAGCTTTCCAAAATCTGCAGGAAGCAGGAATTGATGCATTGGTCGTAATAGGCGGTGATGGAACTTTTACAGGTGCAAGAATCTTTGCCCAGGAATTTGGAATCCCAATTGTTGGTATTCCTGGAACAATCGACAACGATTTATTTGGAACTGATTTTACAATTGGTTACGATACTGCCCTGAATACAATTATCGAAGCAGTAGATAAAATCCGTGATACGGCAACAGCACACGAACGTCTTTTCTTTATCGAAGTGATGGGTCGCGATGCAGGTTTCCTTGCACTTAATGGCGGGATCGCCTCAGGTGCCGAAGCGGTGCTGATTCCCGAAACTGATACTGACCTGATGACACTTGAAAATTTCATCAAATCGGGTTATCGGAAAAGCAAAAACTCTTCAATTGTCCTTGTCGCTGAAGGTGAAAAGGCAGGAGGTGCATTTGCAATCGCTAAACAAGTTGAAAAAGACTATCCGCAATACGATGTCAGGGTCACTGTTCTTGGTCATATTCAGCGTGGCGGATCACCAACCGCGTCTGACCGTATTCTTGCAAGCCGCCTCGGAGTCGCCGCAGTTGAGACATTGCTCGACGATCAGCAGAGCGTAATGGTTGGAATCGAAAACGACGAAATTGCGCTTGTACCGTTCAATAAAGCGATTAAATACGATAAAGTATTGAATCCTAAATTACTCGATTCAATCCGGATTTTGTCTTCGTAGTTATCTGATAAGAATTAGGATATATCCCGAAGATCTGCATGATGATCTCCGGGATTTTTTTATTTTGATAGTGAGGGCCTGACTTGCTCGGGTCATGAAAAAGTCAGGCTCTCACTAACTTCAAAGTTTTTTTGTAAATTGCAATAAATAATTAAACACCACCTGCCATGAAAATACTCTTCCTCCCCGTTCTACTGCTGACACTCTTTTTTTCCTGCCAAAACAAAGAGGCAGATACAAATAAAAAAATCAATTTTCCAAGTCATAATTACACTTACGTGAATTTGGATACGGCGACGCTGAAATACAAGGAGATCGTTTATGTTCCAGTTTACTCAGATATCTATCATCTTGATGGGACAAAAAGATTCCTGTTAACCGCAACTGTAAGTGTTAGAAATATCTCGCTGAAAGACAGTGCTTACATATTGAATGCTGTTTACAACGATTCGTACGGAAAGCAGTTGCGCAGTTTTACCTCAAAAACCATCCTTTTAAAACCGCTCGAATCAATCGAATATGTGATTGAGGATGCAGAAGACAAGGGAGGTGCCGGTGCGAGTTTCATCCTTGATTGGGGTGGAAGCAGAAACGCCAGTCAGATGCTGATCCAATCGGTCATGATCGGCACCACGGGGCAGCAGGGTATTTCCTTTACAGCTAAAGGAGAAGTGATCAGCCGCACAACGAAACCGTAAATTTTTCATCTTCGGCTCGCCTTCTACAAGTATCATATTATTAATCTTTTAATCCATTTATGACATCCGAAATATTAAAAGATGTGGTGATTATTTTTGCACTGTCGACCTTCGTAAATTTCATCTTTACTAAGATCAGGATTCCTACACTTGTAGGTTATCTGCTGACAGGTATTGTGGCAGGACCTTTTCTGCTTGGCATTATTCATTCCCCGCATGAAATTGAGCTGATGGCAGAACTGGGCGTAGTGATCCTCATGTTCACAATCGGAATGGAATTCAGCCTCAAACATCTTCTAAAAATCAGGAGAATCGTTTTCCTGGGTGGATTTATCCAGCTTACGTTGACGGCCCTTGTGACAATGGTTCTTGCCCGGTCGTACAATATGGAATGGAAAGGGGCACTTTTTATCGGCTTCCTTACTGCCTTAAGTAGTACCGCTGTCGTATTAAAGATCTTGCAGGATCGTTCGGAGGTAACATCCAATTATGGACGAACCGTGGTTGGAATTCTTATCTTTCAGGATATTGTATTAGTACCACTACTTTTGTTTACGCCATTTTTAAAAGGCGATACAACCAATATCGGGACCGATCTCCTAGCATTGGCAATTAAAACTGTTTTTATAGTTGGCTTCGTTTATGCCGGGAATAAATGGTTTATGCCCAAAGTATTGCATTGGATTGCGATGACAAAAAATCAGGAATTGTTCTTGATGAGTATATTATTGATTTGTCTGTCGGTAGCTTTGCTAACCTCAGAACTTGGTATCACGCTTGCATTTGGCGCTTTCCTGGCGGGATTAATGATCTCTGAATCGCCCTACAGCGATAATGCATTCGGCAATCTGATCCCATTTCGTGACACATTCACGAGTTTCTTCTTTGTTTCAATTGGCATGTTACTCGATCTTGGTTTTGTGTACCAAAATATCGGACTTGTTATTTTTACTGTTCTTTTGGTTATTGGAATTAAGCTGATTGTAGCGGGCTTTACTGCCTTTCTGATGGGGCATACCTTTCGCGGTACGATTCTCGTGGGTATCGCTTTAAGCCAGGTCGGAGAGTTCTCCTTTATACTTGCCAAGCTGGGGGTCAGCAATCAGATTCTTACAAATTACTACTACCAGTTATTTCTCGCCGTGGCAATTATCACGATGTCGGTCTCGCCCCTGTTGATTCAGATAGGCAATCCTTTGGCCAGTTTGCTTTTAAAATTACCGCTCCCCGATTTCATGGTCAACGGACTCTTCCCGCTTCATCAGATTGAAATCCCGGTATTAAACAACCACCTCGTTCTGATTGGAAAAGATTCGCGTTCGATCAACCTGTCGGTTATGGCAAAATACAACAATATCCCTTATATCTCCATCGTTTTTGACCCGGCAATTGTGCGGAAGCGGCAGGAGAAAGGAGAATCAATTATTTACGGAGATTCGGTAAATGAGCCAATTCTTCAAAAAGCATATGTCGGTACAGCAAAAATTGTGGTGATCTCGGTCGGCGATCTAATCACCTCAATGGCAATCACAGACAAGGTTCGGAGTTTGAACAAACATGCGACCATTCTGGTAAGGACCAAACATGTTGAAGATATTGAGGAACTTTACAAATTGGGCGCCAACCAGGTAATTCCCGAGGAGTTTGAGACGGCAATCGATCTGTTTGAAAGGGTCCTCACCAATTTTTTACTGCCTGAAAATGAGATTGACACGACGATCGCAAGAATTCGAGACGATCATTATGGCATCTTCTACGAAAAGAAGGGGGATGAAAGGACCAGTATCCTGAAAGAAATTCCCAATATCGAAATTGTGGCGTTGAGAGTCAATGTGCAATCAATATTGACAGGAAAAACACTTGCTGAATCGCAATTGCGCAACAAGTATGGCATTACCCTTGTCGCGCTGAAACGCAATGACCACCTTATTGATCACCCCTCTTCAAGCACCCGCCTGATCACCGGCGACATTGCCTATGTTCTTGGTAAACCAGAGCAAATCGCGAATGCAACCAATCTGTTCACCAATAAGCAGATATAATTTTGGATCTACGACGTTTGGTATGGGTAATTGGATTTTGTAATGATTGCTACTGGCGTTTAGCGACTGGTGACTGGCAGACCCACTTACAAAAAAAATCAGGCGTTATCTTAATTTTAAAGAATTATTATCAAATAGTTAGCACGATCATGCCAGCTGCAAGTTGCCAAAAGCCAACTGCTAAATGCATACACCAGTTGAAAGCGCCAGCAAAATTTACCGACAAGATCCGTCATAGAGCCCTAATTTTGTGAAGCCATAAGTCAGCATAACATCTATTTGGCGATCTAATTTTAGTCTAAAGTTTATCGTATAATTAGTTATTCCTTTTATAATCTCTTTTTGTAAATTTGGACACACAATTCTAAATAGGTTCAGTCAATGACTTTATTGAATCTTTACGACAACGAAGCCAACCGCGGCGAAAAAGTGGCACTAAAATTCAGGTGGATTTTAGTCGCGCTTGTCTTTTCGTTGATCATTATTGTAACGATAAAAGGAGATTATAAAGAAGCAGTCGTTAGCTCTCTAATTGCCTCAATATTTGCAATATACAATCTATTCCTGATCTATCTTTTCCGTCATGGGAAAGTGTTTCACTGGGTGAGATACTTATCTGTCTCACTTGATGTTGGTCTGCTTTCAGTACACATCTATTCATTATCGGTTTTTATCTCACCATTTGCCGTCGCAACTACTGCCACAATTCTCCTGTATCCCATCATGATGTTTTTATCGGTTTTACGCTACGACAAAAAGCTGATTATCTATACAATCGTATTCACCCTGTTCTCATTCAACCTTATCTATTTCCTGCAGTACCCCAAACTTGATCCCGCAATATTGAACCAGGTGATCTCTACCGATCCAAGCGGACAGATCTATAAATCGATTTATCTCCTCTTTTTTGGCTTGTTGTTGCTGCATATTCCTGATCTTGTCAACAGGATGGTAACGCGTCATGCTGAAATCGCTGAAGAAAAAAATCAGAGTGAATTGCGGCTTGCCCTCGAAATGAAAGAGAATGAGTATATTGAAGAAAAACTACAGTATGCCAGGCAAATCAATGAACAGCTAAATGAGAAAAATGAACAAATTGCTTCCCGGAATGAAAAGCTCAAAGAGATGAATGCCACGAAGGATCGTCTTTTTTCGATCATCGGCCACGATCTGAAAAATCCATTTACTGTCCTGATCTCACTTTCGCAAATGATCAAAGACGAACTCGGGAACCTGGAAACTGAAGATCTGAAAAAATCGTTGAACGCGATAAACAACGCATCAAACCAAGGGTTTGCATTACTCGACAACCTGCTTGACTGGGCAAGATCACAAACTGGAGAAATTATATTTGCCCCAATTTCCTTTGGGCTAAACGATTCTATCAGAGAGGTGCTTGTTCAAATTGGGACCCTCTCCGAAAGAAAACAGATTCTTATCACGAACAAAATCCCCGATTCGCATGTAATTACTGCCGACCGAAATATGATTCAAACCATTTTCCGGAACCTGATATCAAACGCGATCAAATTTTCGAAACCAGGTGGCGAAGTAATATTGGAGGCTGTGTTTGATCAAATCAATCATAAAACGGTGATTACAATAACCGATCATGGCGTAGGAATCCCGGAAGAAAACCTGTCTAAGTTATTCGATATCAAGACACATCAGTCGACTAAAGGAACCATGCAGGAAAGCGGTACCGGACTCGGGTTACTAATCTGTAAAGAATTTATCGAAAAGCATGGAGGCAATGTTCATGTTTATAGCACAATAGGTGAAGGAACCCAAATTACTTTTGATCTTCCTTCAATCCATGAATAACACAGCGAAAGTCATTCTTCTGTAAATAATTACAATAAACTTTTCCCAATCTGATTTTGTTGAGTAATTTCACACGCAATTGTGCGACTAATAGTTGTATTTAAAATTTAAAAAGAAAATTAAGATGAAAAGAACAGGAATAATTGTTGTGGTCGTTATTGTTTTGATCGTATTTTTCTGTATCCAATGGGGCATTTCAACCGGGAATAAAATGGTTACAATGGATGAAGGTGTTGCCGCATCCTGGTCGCAGGTTGAGAATGTTTATCAGCGCCGTTCCGACCTGATTCCTAACCTTGTAAGCACCGTCAAGGGATATGCCGATTTCGAAAAAGAAACTTTAACTGCAGTGATAGAGGCCCGTGCCAAAGCCACACAGGTAACGGTTGATCCTACAAAACTTACCCCCGAATCGATGCAGCAGTTCCAGCAGGCGCAGGGCGGATTGTCTTCAGCGTTGGGTCGTTTAATGGTAGTCGTTGAAAAGTACCCTGAATTGAAAGCGAACGAAGGATTTTTAAATCTCCAGGCTCAGTTGGAAGGAACAGAAAACAGAATAACGGTAGAGCGTCAGAAATTCAACGAAGTAGCAAGAGGTTACAATACTTATATTCGTCAATTCCCGGCAAGCATCATCGCATCGATGCGTAATTTCGAGAAGAAGGCCTATTTCGAAGCCGAAAAAGGAGCTGAAAAAGCACCAAAAGTTGAATTCTAAATCATTCGTTATGAGTCCCAAAGAGTTTCTTGGAAAAGAAAATGAACTATTAATCACCAAAGCCATTGAAAAAGCAGAACACAAGACCAGTGGCGAGATCCGTGTACATGTAGAAAACAAGTGCGGGGAAGAGGTGCTCGACAGGGCTGCCTGGCTTTTCAAAAAGCTAAAAATGCACGAAACGAAGGATCGTAATGGCGTGCTTATCTACCTTTCTATCAACGACCGCAAGTTCGCGATCATTGGCGACGCTGGTATCAACAAGGTGGTTCCTGAAGGATTTTGGAACGAAAACAAAGAGATGATGATCAGCCATTTTAAAAATGGCGAATTTGCAATTGGTTTGATAAAAGGAATTGAAAAAGCAGGTGAGCAACTGAAGCAATTTTTTCCTTACCAGGGAAATGATGTCAACGAGCTCTCGGACGAAATTTCATACGGAGAATAATGAGATACAATCAAATAAAAATACGATCAGTGTTGTTGCTGCTCTTTGTGGCACTGTCATTCAGCTTTACTTCCAATGCGCAGGATGAGTTACCGGCACGTCCGGAACCACCGCGATTGGTGAACGATTTTGCAGGAGTACTTTCGTCCGAACAACTTTCTTCGCTCGAAAATAAGCTGGTGAACTTTTATCAGAAATCCTCAACCCAAATCGCAATCGTTACTGTCAAAAGTTTGTCAGGCTATGATAAAGCCGATTATGCTCAAAAGCTTTCTGAAAATTGGGGAATCGGCCAGAAAGGAAAGAACAACGGAATCCTGATTCTTGTAAAGCCAAGGATTGGCAACGAACTTGGTGAAGTATTTGTCGCAGTTGGTTACGGGCTCGAAGCCGTGGTTCCCGATGCAGTAGCCCGTCAGGCAATTGTCGGGGCAGAATTAATTCCGGCATTCAAGCAAAACGATTATTTCACCGGACTTGACAAAAGTACCGATGTACTCATTTCGCTTACTTCAGGTGAATTCACAGCTGATCAATACGTCAAATCAGTTAAAAAAGAAGGAAAGGGTGGAATTGGCGGTTTTGCACTGATCATGATCATCCTGGTCCTTGTTTTTATTTTCAAAAGAGGAAGTGGTAACTCACATGGCATCGGTTCAACCCGTAGCCTTTTGGGAGGGATGTTATTAGGAAGTATGCTTGGGGGAGGCAATCACGGCGGATCGTGGGGTGGTTTTTCCGGAGGCGGCGGAGGTTCATCGGGCGGTGGCTTTGGCGGTTTTGGTGGCGGAAGCTTCGGAGGTGGCGGCGCCGGCGGATCGTGGTAATAACTACAAATAATTAATTACATGTATTTTTATAAACCATGCTTCGAATGACGCAGGTTTTTTCATGCAAAAAATTTGTTTATTCTCAAATGTCCATGTGCAAAGTGAAACCATTACTAACCGCTTACGCTCAGAATCAGAGCAATGGCGCAGGGTGATGGCTTCACTTTGTCAATTATTTTAGGAGTTCCGCGGGGATCTCTTTAATGGATTCCAATTCCAGCTTTTTTATGAACAACTCACCCCCTTCGGACTGAAGCTGGATTTTACCTTTTGTAAGTGGTAACACAACACCGTTTTCGATCTTACCCGAGTTGTAATTGATCATATTTACCTTGCCGTTTACAACATGAACTGAGGTGCGTCCCAGACAATATAAATCGATCACATTCCATTCACCTTTAGGGCTTTCGTAATCGGCACTTTTGGCAGCGATTGGGGCTGTTTGTCCTTGTCCAAATTTCGTCTTTTCACCCGATGGTGAATAGGTATATGTTTTACCATCGGCACTTTTTACGGCCGGAATTTCGGCATAGCTTTTCCCCATGCAATACGAATCACCCATTTTACCAGTGCACAGTTGAAGTTCGTGCGACGACATCCAAACATCGAGTCCGGCGCCAAAATCGCCATAGCTGTGGTACAGCAATCCCGAATTAAGTTGTTTGGTTATTTTATCACCCCATTTAAAAACCATACGGATGTGGTAGTTTTCGTACTCTTTCTGTGTTGCAATCGACGCATTCACTTCGCCCGAAATACGTAAAACAGGGGCACCCTCTAATTTCACAACGGTGAAGATTTTCAACGTATCGACATTCAGTCCGACAGGCGCACCACCCTTTTCTTTCGGACCAATGTAGGTGTCCCAGCCTTTGAGGTTTTTACCATTCAACAACGATTTCATTACTTTTTGTGAAAAGCCACTTGCTGCCAGGGACAATACGACACAAATCAACATTAATTTTTTCATCTGTATATTTTATAAATTAGATAACAAAAAGACTGCCCCAGAATCGGGGCAGTTCCAAAGTTTATATTTTAACAATTAACTACTTAACACCGAGTATTTCTTGCGCTTTTTCCAGGATCGTCGTGTCGTCGAGCAGAATGATTCCACCTTGTGGCCCCTGTTCAATATGCATACCAACACTTGCCCCTTTTTCATAATGCGTACCTCCAAAATAATTCCTCACGGTTTCAACTTCAATGCCTAACTCCTGAGCTATACGTTGCATTGAACCGTGAGGCAAATGATCCTTGATATCACGAAGCTCATTGAAGGTTATTTTTTTCGTCATGGTGAAAAGATTTAAAAAGTTAATAATTAATAGACAAATATAAAGACGTTAATCAACTTGGACACGCCGAAAATTAACATTAAATTTTCAATATTGTAACTGAACTTTAACAACTTTTCGGTCAAAAACCTGAAATTTAGGATTATTAACAATTCGGAATTTTCGCTGAAAGAACATACAATTGAAATTCAGATCATTAAAATTCCAGCGTGATCATATTTAAGCCTCCAGCCGGAAGGTGTTATACAACAGGTTTTAAAATAGACGCGAACAGAAAGTCTGAAGACAAAAAATGTGCACTCCGGAATTCTTGTGCCACACCCCGATTTTGCCGCTGGTCTTCCCTACTTCCGGCTTCGGACAACAGGCTTCCGGTTTGGAACGACCGGTTTCCGGTTATGAACGACCAATTTTGGGGTCCCGACTTTAGTCTTCCAACCTCTATGGTTTGTTTTTTGCAGAATTTCATAGGCTGTTTCCTGAATCATCTCCCGCAGTTTTAAATGATTGATCATGTTGTTAGCGCGGGTTGGATAGATCCGGTTCGAAAAAAACAGAAAAAGGATCCCGGTTTCGGGATCTGCCCAGGCAAACGTTCCTGTAAAACCACTGTGCCCAAAACTGGCATCGCTGGCCATCGGTGCAGGATACGCCTGACCAATTGCTCTCAGGTTATTTCGTGGATAAGGCTTGTCGAAACCATAACCACGCCGGTTATCCAATTTCTCGAAATGACGCCGTGTCCAATCTTTCATGGTGGCCTCCGAAATATAACGATCACCTCCATAGGTGCCATAATTCAAATACATCTGCATCATCTTTGCCGCATCATTAATTGATCCGAACAAACCGGCATTACCAGATATTCCACCAAGAACAGCCGCCGCTTCGTCGTGCACAAATCCCTGCAATTGCTCCTTGCGGAATGAATCGTCGAATTCAGTTGGACCTATATTTTCGATAGGCTGATACAAATACGGTCTGAAAGTAAGAGATGACGCTCCTAATGGCCTGTAAAAACTATCTTTAAGGTACAATTCATAATCTTTTTGACTTAATGACTCGATGATGCGCGGGAAGATGATAAATCCAAGATCAGAATATACATAACGCTTATGCTTCAGCAAGGCAGATTTTTTGATCGCGACATAAACTGAATCGCGAAAACTATTTAGGATATAGAGATCTTTACTTACCCTGAGTGAGTATTGGTCCGTTGAATCTTTTGAATAAAATCCCGGTTTATAATTCCCGCTTTTATCAAGTGTTTGCAACCAGAACGGGATTCCCGTTTTAAGACGTGCCTGGTGCGAAAGAACATCTGCCACAATAAGCCCCTGTTTATTACTTCCTTTCCAGTCGGGCCAGTAGTCGCTCATTTTCTGATTGACTGCCAGTTTTTTCTGATCCGTTAACAGCATTAAGGCTGGCACAGGAGCCATAATCTTGGTCAGCGAAGCAAAATCAAAAACATCGTCCTGAAGCAGCGGCCGTTCTCCACTGTAGGTCTGGTATCCATACGATTCCTCGAAAATAACTTTTCCGTTTTTTGCCAAAAAAACAGCACACCCCGGAAAAGCTTTTTCTTTCAATCCAATGTTTACGAGTGAATCAATCTTTTTTTTTAGATACGTGGAGTCAACCCCCAATTCTTCGGGAAGTGTATATTTAAAGCGGTCGATAGGTAAAGTGACCAGGCCATCTCCCGTATGATACTTGCCGTTTACATTCACCGGAAGTTTTCCCTTTGCTCCAAAAGCGCCAAATATTAATTGACCGGCCAGATCCTGCGATTCAGAACTCTCCTGGTAAGCAACAATCAGACCATTAGCGTTTTCAATACCGTCGAAATAATTAAGCACATAGGGATTTCCAAAAACGACAAAAACAGATTTACAACCCGAAGCAACCTGCTTTACCACTTCCTGTTGATTGTCGGTGATCCGGTAATTCGACGATACGAAATTACCGAGGTTGTTTACCGCCGCAATCACCAGGTTATATTTTTTTAACTGAGTCATCACCTTCTTAATCGCTGCATCATTGGCATCTTTAGCAATGAAAAAACGATCAGTATTTGTATATTTCGCAAGCGATTGCTGAAATCCCGTTACATTTCCACGTCCGATACTTAAGGTCGCAATTTTCAAGGTATCAAGGCGCCTCAAAGGGAGAAGATTATTTGCGTTCTTTAGTACCGTCAGCGATTGCTGCGCCACATTCCGCAATGTCATCCGGTACACTGATTGGTTTAGATCGGTATATAGATTTTCAGACTTCACCGGAACGTATTTATTGAGCCCCGCCCACCTTTTAATCATCAGAATCTTTCGGCATTTGGCGTTGATAGCCTCAACAGAAATCTGACCATCGGCAATTGCTTTTTTCACATTCACAATGACTTTAGCGGGATTCAGGACAAATTCGAGCAGGTCATTACCTGCAATTAAGGCTTTCACCTCAGTACCATCGCTATCTTCGGGATCATCTGCACCTTCCATATTCATTGCATCGGTGACAACCAATCCTCCAAAACCATATTCACCAATCAATAAATCCTGAATCATGGGTTTGGAAACGGTCGCCGCTACCCCACTACTATCCAATGCAGGAACACTTAGATGACCTGTCATGATCGCACCGATACCGTATTTCCCGGCATTCCGGAACGGAACAAGCTCAACAGAATCAAGATAAGTACGGTTACGGGAAATTACAGGAAGGGCAAAATGTGAATCCTTTTGGGTATCCCCATGACCAGGGAAATGTTTAAATGTCGCCAAAACCCCCTGCGATTGCAAACCCAAACCATATGCTACCGCCTTTTGCAAAACCAGTTTCGGGTTATCGCCATACGACCTGAAACCGATTACCGGGTTGAGCGGATTGCTGTTCACATCGGCAACAGGTGCAAAATTAATATGGATACCCAACCGTTTGCATTGTCTGCCAAGATCGGCTCCCAAATCATAAACCAATGAATCGTTGTAGATGGCTCCAATTGTAAAACCATAAGGGTATCTGATACAGCTATCCAGGCGCATCGACAATCCATATTCGGCATCAATAGCAACCAGAAGCGGCGTTTTCGAGGACTTCTGAAGTTGATTGACCATATTGACATGCCGCCTTGGACCACCCTGCATCGCGATAATGCCTCCAATCTTATTATCGTTTACCATTTTGGCTAACTTCGAAAGATGCGCCTGTCCCTTCGATGAATAGGCCGGAACCATAATCAACTGACCGATTTTTTCGTCAATTGTGAGCGAATTGAAAACAGAATCGACCCAATGATCAGTTTCATACACAAGAAACGGGGGTCGAATTTTCGGTTGAGCGAACGACAATGAACTAAAAAAGGATAATATGATGATAGTTAATAACTTCTGCATTTGCTTTTTTTACTTGATGCATTCAAAATGAATTCGCTCAAAAATAGGGAAATCAACACAAAGCAGCGACCCAATTGGCTCTTATTAAAAAAACAAATATAAAGTTTCTGAATTCTTAAATCATATCAATACATTCGCGGTAAATTAGGTAACGGTTGAAATTTAAAACCGTCTTTAAAGAAAAATCAGTTTAGACTTTGACTTACAGACTTATTCAAAACTCAGTGAACGCAATCAAATTAAAAAACAAATTGTTTCATTTGGCACTTGTCATTTCGGTTCTGTGTATTACCGTAACAGGTTACGCTACACAGAACCAGATCTTAACCGGAGCGGATCAGCCGGATCTCTATCTTTCGAAATTAAAAGGTAAAAAGTTAGCGCTTGTTGTTAATCAAACTTCAAGAATCGGCGACCAACACCTGGTTGACTTCCTGTTAGAAAAGAAATTAACGATTAAACGAATATTCGCACCCGAGCATGGTTTCAGGGGTGAAGCAGGGGCGGGAGAATTTATTGATAACTCAAAAGATCGCGAAACAGGAATTCCGATTATTTCCGTCTATGGAAAAAACAGAAAAGCGAGTAAAGAACAGCTTTCGGACATCGATATCGTACTATTTGACATACAAGATGTTGGATGCAGATTTTATACCTACATCAGTACTTTGCATTATATGATGGAGGCTTGCGCTGAAAATAACATCACACTTCTTATTCTCGACCGTCCAAATCCAAACGGTGATTACTTCGATGGACCAATTCTTAAGCCCGCTTTCAAATCGTTTGTTGGAATGGACCCAATTCCAGTCGTTCACGGTTGTACAATTGGCGAATTGGCACAGATGATCAATGGCGAAAAGTGGTTGGCGAATGGTATAAAAGTAAAACTCGAAATCATCAAAGTTGCCAATTACACCCATTCGACGAAATACGAACCACCCGTACGACCCTCACCAAACCTTCCCAATTACTTAGCAATCCGGCTATATCCGTCACTTTGTTTCTTTGAAGCCACAAGTGTTAGTGTTGGACGTGGCACACAGTTCCCGTTTCAGGTTCTGGGTTTTCCCGATCCGTCGCACGGAACTTTCTCATTTACCCCACAAAGCCTGAAAGGGATGGAATTAAATCCGCTTCAAAAAGATAAAAAATGCTTTGGAGATGATTTTCGTGAATTAAAAGAGGTGCCAAAATTCACCTTATCCTATTTTATTGACTGGCTTCATAAGTTTAAAAATAAAGATAAATTCCTGACCAGAAGTCAATGGTTTAATCAGTTGATGGGCAACGATCAGGTTTTAAAACTCATCCTTGAAGGCAAAGGAGAAGTTGAAATCCGGAAATCGTGGGAGAAAGAATTGGCAGACTATGGCGCAATTCGTCAGAAATATTTGTTGTATCCAGATTTTAATCCAGCAAAATGAGTCCAGTTCTTGTCGCCATCCTGCTCGGAGGTTATTTTTTAATGCTCATAATTATTGCTCATATCACGGGCAAATCGGCAACGACCGATTCGTTCTTCACCGCCAACCGAAAATCACCCTGGTTTGTTGTCGCATTCGGAATGATCGGAACCACCATATCAGGCGTTACCTTTATTTCTGTCCCGGGCGAAGTCGGAAATTCAGCGAGTACCTATTTCCAGTTTATCATGGGTAACCTGGTCGGTTTCTGGATTGTTGCGCTCGTTCTTCTGCCAGTCTATTACAAACTCAACCTGATCTCCATTTACTCCTATCTCGAACAGCGGTTTGGATTTTATTCCTACAAATCGGGATCTTTCTTTTTCCTGCTCTCAAGAACCATAGGTGCTGCCTTTCGAATGTATTTAGTGGCTGAAGTACTACAACTGGCACTTTTCGATGCACTTGGTATTCCTTTTGCTTTAACAGTTCTGATCAGCATCTTCCTGATCTGGGTATATACCTACAGAGGCGGCGTTAAAACAATCATTTGGACAGATTCATTACAAACAATTTTCTTGCTGTCAGCTGTTATACTGACCATTTACTATATCTTTTCAAGTTTTGGATGGTCGGTGGGCGAAACGCTTCAAAAATTAAATGACCACCCATATTCGAGAATCTTTGAATGGGATGTAAAGTCGGGCAAATACTTTTTCAAACAATTTATTGCAGGAATCTTTGTCACGATCGTCATGGTGGGCCTCGATCAGGATATGATGCAGAAGAACCTCACCTGCAAAAGTCTGAAGGAGTCTCAAAAAAACATGCTCACGTTCAGCGCCATTTTTGTATTTGTCGTTGCAATGTTCCTGATGCTTGGCGTTTTACTTTACATTTTTGCTGATGTAAATGGAATTCAATTGCCACCAAAATCGGATTATCTGTTTCCATTGCTTGCGATGAATCATATGAACGTAATGATTGGAGTCTTCTTTTTGCTCGGGATTACAGCAGCTAATTATGCAAGCGCCGATTCTGCTTTAACATCGCTTACGACAGCATTTTGTGTCGATTTCCTGGATATCAAAAATCGTCCCCAGAACCGGAAGCAAATACTTTTGCGACGCACGCATGTCGGATTTTCGCTATTGCTGTTTCTTGTGATAATGATCTTTCGGATTATTAATGATCAAAGCGTTGTAGTTGCGGTTTTTAAAGCTGCCGGTTACACTTACGGACCTTTACTTGGCCTGTTTGCGTTCGGCTTGCTCACCAAAAAACACGTAAAAGACCGCTGGGTACCCCTTGTAACCCTTTGTTCACCCTTTATTGCATGGTTGACTGATGCTTATTCAGAACAATTATTCAACGGCTATCAGATTGGTTTTGAGCTTATTATTATAAACGGAGGAATTACTTTTCTCGGATTACTTTTAATTCAAAAAAAAATTACGCTATCGTTAAAAAACGTTAAAGAATATTGATTATTTATTCTATCTTTGAGAAGCTACATTAGGATAAAACTATTTAATGCGTATAGAACATAAACGACAGGCCATCAAAAATGAAGTGCTTATTTTATATATTATTAATTTTGGGATTTGCTTCTCTTTTTCAGGCCTGTGAAAAAGAGAAAATGAACTCGTCCTCTAATGCAATCCTTCATTTTTCATCAGATACCATCACTTTCGATACCCTCTTTACTACAATCGGTTCACCAACCAGGATCCTTCGCGCAATAAACAGGACGAATGAAAACGTTGTAATTTCGTCGGTCAGGCTGGCAGGAGGTAAACAGAGCGGCTTTCGTCTGAATGTAAACGGCGATGCATCAAATGAAACTTACAATGTTCAGATTCCGGCGCAAGACAGTATTTTCATTTTTATCGAGGCATTACTAGGGAAAAATGGGAGAAACGCACCTTTGGTTACCGAAGATTCCATTATTTTCATTGTCAATAATATTGAACAAAAAGTACGGCTATTGGCATGGGGACAAGATTTCGTGATGATAAAATCGGACCATATTAAAACCGCTGTTTGGAATAAAGAACGCCCCTATCTGGTTTTCAACGAAGCACTTGTAGACTCAGGACAGACACTTACGATGGAACCAGGCACCACCGTTTATTTTCATAAAAATGCCGGGTTAAAGGTTAAAGGGACGCTAAAAGTTTTGGGATCATTCGATGAACCTATTGAATTTAAAGGAGATCGTCTTGAACCAGCATTCAACGATACACCCGATCAATGGAACGGAATAATTCTATTTTCAGGAAGTCATAATAACAGAATCAATTACGCAAAAATTAAAAATGCAAATATTGGTTTGCAGGTAGGAACCATTGAGCACAGTGGGTATGCATCTTTAGAGCTTTCCAATACACGGATCGAAAATATGAGCTGGTCGGGAATCTGGGCAATGAAATCAAAAATACTTGCTTACAACTGCGTCATATCAAACGTAAGATACTACAATACTGCACTTTTGTTGGGTGGCGACTATCAATTCTACCACACAACCTTTGCCAACTATTACAACCAGCTATCCTCGGGAATGAGGACGACCGAAACTTTAGTCGTATCGAATTATCTTGTTGATAACAAGAGTAGTACAAGATATGTCGGCGATTTAAAAGAGGCCACCTTCGGAAATTGTATCATTACAGGCAACCGCGTGAACGAACTATCCATTTCCATGGATAAGCAAGGCGTGGCGAACTACCTTTTCGACAGATCGCTTATCCAGATTTCTGATACGTTTAAACTTGTTGAATCCAACCGTTTTGTGGACATTATCCGAAATGTAAATCCACGTTTTAAGAGCCCATACAAAGGAAATTTTGAATTAGATACCTTATCGATTGTCAAGGATTACGGGAAAGCCAATTATGCTAAATCGTATCCTCTTGATCTGAAATACGACAGCAGAATAAGCGATGACGGGCCCGATCTTGGGGCATTTGAACGAATCGAAAAAAAGAACGGAACAAAAAAATAATTCATGCACGGGATTCTGAAATGGATTCTTATTCTCGCAGTTGTTTATACTGGAACTAATTTCCCGCTCGCTGCACAAAAAACGTATAATGTTGTTTTTTACAATGTTGAAAATCTATTCGATACACGGGACGATTCATTAACTGCGGATGAAGAATTTACTCCGTTGAACGAAAAGCATTGGACCAGAGAACGTTTTGACGATAAAATCAAAATGATTTACAAAGCATTGATCTCGGTTGGGAATGGTCAATTCCCTGATTTAATTGGTCTTGCCGAGGTTGAAAATCTTTGGGTACTTGAACAATTGATCAGCAAAACCCCCTTAAGCAAAGTCCCGTATGGAATTATCCATAAAGATTCTCCCGATCCGCGAGGAATTGATGTCGCGTTAATTTATCGCAAAGACCGGGTAAAACCTATCGACTACGAGCATATTCCAGTTTCAGGTGAAGGAAAATACAGGTTCAAATCTCGCGATATTCTTCATTTTACCGCTGAACTGGGAACAGAACAAATCCATTTCTTTGTAAACCACTGGCCTTCCAGAAGTGGTGGATATATCGAGACCAGAGAAAAGCGAAACATAACAGCCCGAATTTTAAGAAAATGCATTGATTCATTAATGGTTAAAAACCCTTCGCCAAATATCATATTGATGGGCGATTTCAACGCCACGCCGAAAGAAAAATGTTTTACCGAACTACTCAAAGCACTTCCTTATCCCGGAAATAATAATCCATCCGGCTTAATTAATCTTTCGACCCTTTGGACGAAACACGCAGGGGGAACCATCAGAAGCGGAGGCCAATGGGAGGTTTTCGATCAAATGATCTGTTCAAGCAATATGGTTTCAAACAATGCATTAAAAATAGAAATCGAACAAAGCGGTATTTGCAATTTCGAATTTTTATTGGAACCCGACCCCACCTATCTTGGCCAAAAACCTTTCAGAACCTATCTCGGGCCAAAGTACCACGGAGGAACAAGCGACCACCTGCCAGTAAAAGTTTGCATTTCCGAAAAGCAGTAAGGTCATTTCAAAGTTCAATTTTCACCTTACAATCGGTAAATTTTACCACTTTCTCACTTTCCATGCGTGTTTATCTATACTATTTCGTAATATATATTCCTGATTTTCCAATACATAACAGATGAATGCATATTTATTGCAATCGATGATTAAACCTCCGGGTCAAATTCACATCAAAGAACAGAATTAATTAAAAAAGCAGAATGAAAAAAGTATCACTATTTATAATCCTCCTAACAGCAATCGTTATTCAATTGAGCGCCCAGGCACCTCCGCTGATTAGTGGCGTAACAAAGAACAGCCCAGGCGAAGTATCGGCGCTCAAAAATCTATCAATCAAAGGTAAAATTGTTGAAGCGACCAATCATACACCCATGGAATTTGCCAGTATCGCCATTTATTCGGCAGCTGACAGCTCAATTGCAGGCGGAGTTATGAGTACATCAACCGGGGATTTTGAGGTTAAAAAACTCAAACCGGGGAAATACTATCTCCAGGCCAATTTCATCGGGTTCGAAAAAACCACCATATCAGATATTATTCTAAAAGCCAACATCCCAACAAAAGATGTGGGACAAATTGAATTAACCATTTCGTCACAACAAGTTGGCCAGGCCACTGTCACAGCCGAGAAAGCACGTGTTGAATTCAAAATCGATCGTCGGGTTGTAAATGTCAGTCAGGATCTTACTGCAACCGGAGGCTCTGCCATCGAAGTACTCGAAAATACACCATCCGTTCAGACCGACTTCGACGGGAATGTTACCCTTAGGGGCAGCTCTTCCTTTACTGTATTGATTGACGGAAAACCAAGTGTCCTACAGGGCAGTGATGCATTGCGTCAAATTCCCGCAACCAATATCGAAAACATCGAAATCATTACAAATCCTTCTGCCAAATACGATCCAGACGGCGTATCGGGGATTATTAATGTAGTAATGAAGAAAAATTTAAAGGATTCATTCAGCGGATTAGTTAATCTGACAACCGGAATCAACGATAAATATCGTGGCGATATGAACTTAAATTACCGAACCGGAAAATGGAATTTACTGTTGGGGGCCGACTTTACCGATATGCATAACAAGGGAACCCGTGATATGAACCAGGAAATCTATTCAGCTGACACAATTACCATGAGACAAACTTTTGGAGACGGCGATATGATCCGTAAAGGAAAAAGTTTAAAAGGGGGATTCGATTACACGATTAACAAAAAAACTTCGTTTGGAATGACCGGAACATTTGGTGATCGCAGTTTTGGCAATACAAACACTGGTCTTCAACACCAATACGATAATAAAGGAACCGATCCCATTTACACTTACAACGATAACAGTGCAAGCAGAGGTGGTAACTTCTGGAGTAGTGACCTAAATTTTCAACACAAATTCGCAAAAAAAGGTCACGAAATTCAGGGATTATTTTACGCTTCAGCAAGTAATGGAGATGACCAGGAAAATCAGACAAGGTTCCTTACAAATGCCGATTGGGTAAAACTTGACGCTAACTCCGTTTATAACAGGTCGAATGAGGTATCGGATGAAACTGAATACCGTGCAAAAATTGATTATACATTGCCGCTAAACGAAAAAGATAAGCTTGAAGCTGGTTACCAGGCAAGGCTCGAAAAAGAGAATGAGACATTCAATTTCAATGAATCACCCGATAATATCAATTGGGTCAAAAACGATTTATATAGCAGTTCCTTCAATTATACACAAAACATTCATTCCATCTATTCAACTTTCTCACACGCGGGAGAAGGATTTTCGTACCAGCTTGGTTTGCGTGGTGAATATACCGACAGAAAAATTGAAAGTATTAAATCGCCTTTGGCACACAAGCTAAACCTGGTCGACTTTTTTCCGACCCTCCATTTTTCTCAAAAGCTAAAACACGATTATGAATTTCAGGCAAGCTACAGCAGGCGGCTAAACCGCCCACGAGCAAATGATCTCGAACCATTTACATCCTTTATGGATCAATACAACGTCAGAACAGGTAATCCCGATCTTAAACCTGAATACACAGGATCTTACGATCTGACGATTTTGAAACGTCTGAAAACATCTTTCGTTTCGCTTGAAGGGTATTACAGAAACACGATGAATTTGATGACACGGATTCAAACACTGGGAACCGATGGAATTTTTATTAACACAATGGCAAATGTGAATGATGATTATTCGCTGGGAGCAGAATTAATGGCCAATATTGAGGTAAAACCCGGATTCAGAATTATTGCGAGTGGTACACTTTATAATTACTGGCTAAAAGGAGAGATCAATGGTGAAAGTGTCGATCAAAGTAGTACCAATTTCGATTCCCGTTTAAATCTGGATATGAAACTGGCCAAAAACACCCGGTTACAATTAACCGGAATCTACCGTGGTGCAACAGCTTCAGCACAGGGAACACGTGATGCCATGATGTTTGCAAATGTTGCGCTAAAACAAGATTTTCTTAAGAACAAACTTACGGCAACCTTACAAATGCAGGACGTTTTCGGAACAATGAAGTTCCAGGGAACCTCCTATGGCGAAGGTTTTCGCTCTGAATTTAAGTTCCAGCGCGAACCTCGGGTGATTCAATTAACGCTTAGCTACAAGCTTAATAATTTCAAAAACAAAATTGCACGCGACGAAAACGCCGGCCAAAGTAATGAAGGAGGCAATGGAGTAGAATTCTAATCCATACTTTACATATATAATAAACCCTCTCCTGTTTGACAGATGAGAGGGTTTATTTTTTAACTACATTTCATTGAATGAAAAGACAAATTATTTAACCTTTTAGCTTATGCTTACGTTAAATTTCTGTTAATAAGCGTTAAATTGCAAAAAAACACACGGATCCTATTTATTTATAATCAGGTAACAGAAAATAAAACAATTGTTCAGGAAAAATAGGTTCGTCCAATTACCAATGGCCCAATTTATTAAACGAAGGAATAATCGCTGATTGATCTGTCAACTGACAGATAACAAAAAGAGTTTAAAATTTGCGAGTATCAACCAGAACCAATATCTTTAGCTGTCAATTTCAAACCATCAAACTTTATAAGATTAATACATCACCATGAAAGAGAACAACAAAGTTTCGAGAAGAGGGTTTTTAGGTACGAGCGCGGCCGCAGCTGCTGCAATCACCATTCTTCCCTCAAACACAATTGCAGGGCTGGGTCACCGGGCACCGAGCGATAAATTGAATATTGCCGCTGTAGGTATTGGCGGTATGGGACATGGAAATTTAAAGAACCTTAAATCGGAAAACATCATTGGTTTATGCGATGTTGACTGGAAGTATGCAGACAACTGTTTTAAAGAATTTCCGGAAGCTAAGAAGTACAAAGACTGGAGAGTAATGTACGATGAATTGGGAAAATCAATCGACGGAGTTTTGGTTGCAACTGCAGACCACACCCATGCGATTATTGCTTCTCATGCCATCACAATGGGCAAAGCTGTTTATTGCCAAAAACCACTTACTCACTCTGTTTATGAATCTCGTTTATTAACCAAATTGGCTGCAAAATACGATGTTGCAACCCAAATGGGTAATCAGGGTTCATCTGCCGAAGGTGTAAACCTTACCTGCGAATGGCTTGCTAACGGCGCCATTGGCGAAGTCACCAAAGTAGAAGCTTTTACTGACCGTCCTATCTGGCCACAAGGTCTGAATACACCTAAAGAAACTCCTGCAGTTCCTGACACACTTGATTGGGATTTATTTACAGGTCCTGCAAAGGTGATTCCTTACAACCCTCTTTATCACCCATGGAACTGGCGCGGATGGTGGGCATATGGTACAGGTGCATTAGGCGATATGGCTTGTCATATTCTTCACCCCGTATTTGTTGGTCTTGAATTAGGCTATCCAATCAAAGCACAGGGTAACTCAACTTTATTATTACAGGATTGTGCTCCAACAGCACAGGCTGTTAAACTGACTTTCCCTGCCAGAACGCCAAAAAAGAATATGAAAATCAAACTTCCACAGGTTGAAGTATTCTGGTTCGACGGCGGTATTAAACCAATGCTTCCTGCTATGTGGCCAGCTGGAAAGAATCCAAACGATCAGGGTGGTTGTGTCTTCTTCCATGGTACAAAAGGTATTTTGGTTTGCGGATGTTATGGTGTTAATCCATGGATTTTACGTCCTGATGGCAAGGTTGAAAAACCAGAAGCTCCAAAATTCCGCCGTCGCGTTACCCTTTCACACGAAATGGATTGGGTTCGTGCAGCAAAGGAATCGCCTAAATCACGTGTTATGACTGCATCCGATTTCAGTTTGTCAGGACCATTTAACGAAATGGTTGTGATGGGTGTTTTGGCTGTACGTCTTTCAACTCTTAATAAAGAATTGGACTGGGACGGACCAAATATGAAATTTACCAACATCACCGATGCTGAACAAATCAAGATCGTTGTTGAAGATAAATTCAGTATTCATGATGGACATCCAACATTCGACAAAATATACACTGATGCAGTTCCGGCTCCTAAATTCGCTGCTGAACTGATTAAACACACTTACCGCGCACCTTGGACATTGCCCGATATGCCAGCGTAATTGTTGCAGAATAAAATTAGAAAGGGCGGATTGATTTCCGCCCTTTTTTTATTGCATCTATTATTACAGTAATAAAACGATTGTTTTTATTCGTCAGAGATTTCTGTTTCCACGTTCACCTCTCCCACCTTTTTGTTATCAGATCTCTTCTTTCGAATAATCGTAATCTTTTCAAGCCCTTTACCAATGTCTTTCTTCGTGTAAGAAATAACCGACGCATCATTTGTATCAAATTCAAATGAATCATCCCATGATTGTCCGCTCATCATAAATGGAGGCACTGGTGGAGGTGGCGGAGGTGGTGGCGGAGGTGGCGCAAGGAACTCACCATCTTCCATCTCGCCCAACGAAATAACATCGCCATTCTCGCCCGTACGAATAATTTTCCGTATGTGTTTCGTCATGCCGGAATCACCCTGCTGAATCATCACATCAAATTGTTCCTCTTCCGGTAAATTAGCTCTTCCGCGGTTCGTATAGTTCTTACGTTTAACCGGGTGATGGATGAGGACATTCATTCTTTCAGAATCATTTCTTTCAATACCAAGCTTCGTCAACATCGAATCGACTTTCCAGTTGATCATTTTCTCATCAGGAAGATGAAACGTGGTATCAATTTTAGTCTCCTTTCCATCCTTTTTTACAATAACCTTCACTTTTTGCTCCTTCTTCTGAGGCTCATTGCCTGCCAATTGTGCATCAACAGACGGACTAAAAGTGAAAGACGAGGCACTCAGCAACATCGCCAATAAAGCAATGCCGAAGACCATCCTGTTTCTCCAACTTAATACTCTTTTCATCTCGATTAATTTTAAAGGTAAATTACTTCTCAATCATAAATATGACCCAAAATTAGATGGTTTATGAACCAACTCCAGTTAAGGTTCTGTAAAAAAGTGTTAAGGGAAAGTTAAAGTTGAAAACAGGGTTAAATAATTGTCTATTTTTGGGTTATGAAACGAGTTCTGCTGAAACAGTGTCAGTTTCAAAAGGCAATACAAATACGTAAATAGATACAGGTGAATAAGCGCATCATCATCGGTTTAGTGTTTCTAATGGGAATATCGCTGCTCGGAATTGTAGCGGTTCAATTCTATTGGTTTAACAACTCGGTGAAAGTTAGAAACGAACTATTCGACCGGTCGGTTAACGAAGCCCTGAACATGGCCGTCCGCCGCCTCGAAACCGGTCATGACCTTCGTATCATTCGGAATATTGTCGCAGGCGATTCGATCAATTGGAACGATTCGATGCCTCCACCACCACCTCCTCCGCCACCACCAGCTTTTGAGGACATCGATGTAATGATAAAAAAAGACACCATTAAAGGGCGAATCAGCGTTATTACATCGAAATCAAGAAAATTAAAATCAGGGAACCAGGTATCTTTGCAAGTATCCTCTGCAGGAAAGTCGCTTAAAGCCCTAAAAAATTTCCAGGACACATTATGGACGAATAATGACACCATATTAGCATCCGAATTTCCGGAAATCGGGACCAATATGGCGAAGAAAATTGAGCAGATTGAGGAGTTATCGAAACAAATTTCATACGAATACAGAGGATGGGAAACAGGCAGGCATATTGATGAAAAGCTATTAAAAGATCTTATCAAAGAAGAATTGGTTGACAAAGCCATTCCAATCGATTTCAGTTTCACAATTGATTCGAAAGATAGTATTAATAACGCAACAGCTAAAACTGCTGATTTCAGAAAGTGGTATAAAGTCAACCTTTTCCCGAACGATGTGTTTCGAAAGAATCTTGAATTAGCGCTTTATTTTCCCGACAGAGAACTTTTTATCGGTCGTACTACTACCCTGCTGCTCGGACTTTCAGTGACGTTTACCCTTATTATTTTCCTCACCTTTTTACTTAGCATTATTTTGATTCTCCGGCAAAAGAAAATTTCGGAAATGAAGTCCGACTTCATCAATAACATGACGCATGAGTTTAAAACCCCGATTGCAACAATATCAATAGCAGCCGATTCAATTGCGGACGAGAAGGTGATCAGCAATGAAGAAAAAGTCCGTTTTTTCGCGGGGATGATTAAGAAAGAGAACATTCGGATGAACGAACAGGTTGAACGTATCCTGCAAATTGCCCGGTTAGACAGGAAAGAATTTGAATTCAACTTCCAGGCAGTGAATATCCATGAGCTGATCAATGAAGTCCTCATAGGAATTGCATTGCAGGTTGAGAAAAAAGGCGGTAAAATTGTCAGGCATATCGACGCAATCAATCCAGTCGTGATGACAGATCCTATTCATTTTACAGGACTGCTCTACAATCTTTTAGATAATGCGAATAAATACTCTCCCGACGCACCATTAATTACCGTTACAACTGCTAACTGTCCAAAAGGAATCATCCTATCCATTGAAGACAAAGGCATTGGAATGTCCAAAGCTGTACAAGCCCGAATCTTCGATAAATTTTATCGTCTTACATCCGGCAATATCCACAATGTAAAGGGTTTTGGTCTTGGATTAAGTTACGTAAAAGCTATTCTGGAAGCCAATAATGGTAGTATTAAAGTATATAGCGAACCCGGAAAAGGAAGCAAGTTTGTTGTTTTCGTTCCATTTTTAATTAACAAACGATGAGCCCCAAAAAATCTCTCTTTTTCGTTGAAGACGATCTCAGTTTTGGAGCCGTCTTAAAGTCCTATCTCGAAATCTGTCATTTTTCTGTCACCTGGCTCGATGACGGGAAACATGCAGTAAGTGCATTTAAAGAAGGAACATACGATTTGTGCCTACTCGATGTGATGCTTCCGCATGTTGATGGATTTTCAATTGGCCGGGAGATACGGGCAATCGATCCCAATATTCCAATAATCTTCCTCACAGCAAAATCGTTGAAAGAGGACATCATTATGGGCTACCGGTTGGGTGCTGACGATTATATCATCAAACCATTTGATGCAGATGTGCTCCTTTATAAAATTGCAGTAGTACTCAAAAGAACCGATGGACCAAATAGCACAGCCAATCAGTTATTTCAAATCGGAAAATATATTTTCGACCCACACCTGCGCGAAATAAAGCTTGAAGGAACGAAACAGTTACTAAGTCCTAAAGAGTCGGCTCTGCTCAAATTACTCTGTGAGTATAAAAACGAATTGCTATCGCGCGAAATCGCATTAAAACGGATCTGGGGCGATGATGGCTATTTCACAACACGCAGCATGGATGTATTCATTACCAAACTTCGGAAATACCTTAAAGATGATCTGACAATTGAAATCCGTAACATTCACGGAAGTGGTTTTATAATGACTCAAAATAATTGATATCGAAATCCAGTTTTTTTCAACAATTTTAAACTATAATTGTTTGACTTTTAAACGCATTAATTTTTTTAAGCTATTTCATCACTGTTTTATTAATAATATATGCCCTTACTCCTTTCATAAATAGTGAAAATATTTTTGTCAATCAATGAAAAGAAAATTAATCAATATCGTCCTGTTTGGACTTTTATTTTTTCCGTTGATACTTTGGTTGCTATGGATCTTGAAGCCTTCAATTAGAACCAATATTCTAATTATGGACAAAACCGTGTTAAATCCAATTGGGTTCGAGCACAGAACGCTTACCTGGGTACTTCACCACCGAAAATATTTCAAGCCAAATGGCGATTCCTACTCAACCTCGCGCGATTATCTCGGATTCTTCCCGCTTAAAAACGACAGTTTCTTAATTAAGGATCTTTCTAAACTTACCGAAAAACAAATTGACAGTCTAAGTACCTGTTCAGAAATGGCCTACTTTACAGACACTTACGGCGTATACAACAATGAATGGTACCGTAAAAAAGACATCAGCGAACATTCAGAAAAAGTTTATGGCGGATTAGACAAGAATGATGTACTTTTTCTAAAGAAGATGAAAGAGAAGAAGAAATTGATTCTGGCTGAGTTTAATTTCTTTGCAACGCCAACGTCAGCAACAGAAAGAATTGAAGCAGAAAATCTTTTAGGTCTTAAATGGAGTGGATGGACTGGCCGCTATTTCGAACAACTCGACACTTTGAAAAATCCAGAGTTACCCAAATGGGTTGTTCGTCTTTATAAGGAGCAACACCAGCTTAAATGGCCTTTCACTAAGCCAGGAATTGTATTCATACATAAAGATGAAACGATCGCTATTTTAGAAAAAGAGACAGATCTTATACGTGAAGTGCCGCTTGTAAAAAGCTTTAATTACGGGGTTGAAAAATTCAGTATTCCTAAAAAAATCAGGTATCCGTATTGGTTTGATATTACATTAAGCAATGATACTACCAACAGGATTATATCCTACTATGAGCTATTTCCCAATGAAAAAGGTGATTCAATATTGCATCGTCATAACATTCCTAAAATATTTCCGGCAGCCATTGAAAACATTACAAATTCACCCTATTACTATTTCTGCGGTGATTTTACAGATTCGCCAATTCGTAAAACCTTCGATGAACTTATTGGGATGGAATACATTAAAATGTTTGTCTTAAACGAATCAGATCTGAACGACCGGACTCCATTTTTCTGGCGGTATTATCTGCCCATGACATCCAAAATCATGGATAATTATTTCAAAAAATAGCCGCTAAAATTTATTTTGAGCTCATCCGGAACTTCAAACTATCGGGAATAAGTGCATTATTTAAACAGGCTTTTAGATTGTCTGTTTTGAATTTTTCAAACTTTCGTTGAATTTCAGTCAATTTCTTCTCATCAATTATCTGATCAATTTCCAGATTTTCAGACACCTTAAAAAGCTGATTGTTTACAATAAAATAATCACCATCGATGTAATCAATGATCTCGCTTTTAGTCCGGATAAATGGAACAGACATGGCACTTCTGAAAATGGTCATGCTATCCAGACCTTGTCCAAGCCAGGGAACAACGGAGGGAAAATTCATATTGTAATTGTTTTTCAGGAAAGCCAACACAGATGGGGTAAAATCAAGGTGCGAAACAACCGACGAAAATTTGGCTGAAGTTTTCAAAAGAGGAGAGTAAATGATCAATGGAACATGAAAACGATCTATCTGAGTCGCGATCGGAGGCGACGACATCCTGTGATCGCCTGTTATAAAAAATATCGTATTCTTATAATCGTCTCGCTTTTGATACATTTCGAAGAAATTGCGAAGTGCATCATTAAAATACAGAATTGAAGCGTAATTGGGTAAATACTTCCGGTATTCTGCCTTTTGAGCTTCATTAAAATTAAAGGTATTTAATCGTTCATCCACTTTTTGATTGTAATAATTCTGATTAGGTATACTATAAGGATCATGCATTGCAAGAGTAAGATAGATGTCTAATCGCGGCTGTATTCCTGCTTTGTCCAATACTTCAAATCCCTTTTTAAAAATGTCTTTCTCTCCGTATCCCCATGTAAATCCACCCGATTTAAGTGGCGGCATTTTTTTATATTCGGGACCAAAATCTTTTTCTTCTATCAAATAATCAAGATGCTGCTTATTCAAAAACATTTTCATATTGTCGAAAGTTGCATCACCGCCATAAAAGAAACGAGATACATATCCACGTTCTTTTAGAAGACTTATCAATGTTATTCCATCGGGCATATCGGTACCCAATTCAGCAAACCCACTCTTCCCGTAAGGCATTGATCCAAAAATGGAGGGTAAAACCTCAAAAGTACGACCAGCAGTACTCAAAACATTCTCCCAGTAAAGACTTTTAGTTTCCAGTGAATCAAGAAATGGTGTAAAGCTTTTCAGGTAGGCTCCTTCTCCACTATAAGCCCTCCCAAGACTTTCAACAATGATAAATACAAGATTAGGTTTATCTGCACCAACATTGAAATATTTTCCCAATACATCGGGTGTCTGATCCTTCCGAAGAAAAGGAAACTCATTGCTGACATAATCAAATGACTTACCAACTGAAGGTAAACCCGTATAAAAATAAGCATAAAGTGATATTTCACTTGCCTCATCCGGATAGTTAAACGAATATACGGCAGAAAACAGGTGGAAAGCTTTATTTGCAACCAGATTATATGCAAGTTCAGAATTATAATTGCCAGGTTGGGGCTTTAAGTACCTTTGGAATAGTAAGCTAAAAAGACTAATTACGACAAACACGAGTGCAGCAAGACTATGAAATTTTAACCGGTTCGAAAACATCAGCAAAGAAACCATCAATGCAATGCAAACGACAACCAGTAATATTGTAGCAATAGAAAACCCGCCACTTGCCGAAACGATTTGGATTACCTCATCAAATGTATATCCAAATAAATCGGTTCCCAATAAAAGAGATGTTGTACCAAGATATTGTATTAATGCAATTTCCGTAAGAACAAAGAAAATCAGGACGAACCCTGATATCAAATTAGCCAGGTGCTTCGAAAGAAGATAAATTACAATGAACGGAAAGAAAAGCAAGGCTGAAAGATTAAAAAGCAATAAAACGTCATACCCTAAACCCGACAATTCGAGTTTGAAGCTTCCCATAGGAAGCGAAATGGTATTTCGCAAATAAAAATACTCGTAGATCCGAACCAGAAGCAGCAGGATAAAAAAGACAACATTTATGGTCAAAAATCTTTTAAAACCCAGTATTATATTATCCTTCAATAATTTTCTTCGGCTAATTATTTTCATCTTTATTATAAATCAGATATCATTCTATTTTTTGATCTTATCAGTGAATCCCTTTTTCTCCATTTTACCCCACGAAATATTTCCAATCAAATAGTGAAAATTACCGCGTAAAGCAAACCAAACATTTAGAGGATGATAGAATAAAGGCTCTATAAGAGAAATCAGTAAAAGTCTGAATACATCACGTTTTTGTCTATAACGCGCAAAGGTAAATTCTTCGAAAAGAATCGCCCAGGCCGAGTAAGTAACAGCAAAAAGGTAGGTAAAACCCAACAACAGGAAAAAGAAAGGCCAATCGGCATTTCCTATAGCAAATACAAGAATAAAATAAAAAATTCCAATTGTCTCGATAATCGGAGCCAGCCATTCAAAAAAGAACCAGTAAGGATGGCCCAACATACCAAGATTACCGTATTTGGGATTGAAGAACAAGGTCATATGTTTAAATAAAGTCTCCATGGTACCTCGTGTCCAACGGTTGCGCTGGCGTGACAGGACCCTTATATTATCAGGCACTTCAGTCCAACAAAGTGGATCAGGAATATATACAATTCTATATTTGAGTTCATTTTCGATCATATATCGCCTCATTCGCACAATCAGTTCCATATCTTCACCAACAGTTTTGTGATCGTATCCCCCTGCTTTTAGTACAATTTCACGGTCAAAAACACCGAAAGCCCCCGAAATTAAAAGCAATCCGTTAAGACGGCTCCATGCCATACGTCCCATCAAAAATGCCCTGGTATATTCAAGCACCTGAAATCTGGCAATTAGATTCTTAGGCAAGTTGATCTCAATTATTTTCCCGTCCTTCACTTTGCATGAATTGGCAATCCTAATGACGCCACCAGTCGCAATAACCCGACTTTCACTGTCTTCAAGAATTGGCTTCACCATTTTCAGAAGGGCATCCTCTTCAAGAATACAGTCAACATCAATACCTGCGAAATACTTTTTATTGCTAATATTGATCCCTGCATTTAATGAATCTGCCTTTCCCCCGTTTTCCTTATCGATCACAAGAAGTTTACTATACGCTTTATTCGTCGATTTATAAATTCCACGGACAGGTTTTGTTGGAATAATATAATTGACCATGAAGTCCACTTTTTCAAGCTGGTAATGTGCTATGATTTTGTCGAGCGAATCATCTTTACTCCCGTCATTGATAACAATCACCTCAAAATCGCTGTAATGAATTGACAGCAAAGATCTGATGTTCTCAACTATTGTATTCCCTTCATTATATGCAGGAGCCAGTATTGTGACAGGCGGTGCATATGGGGATGAAATAATCGTCGAGTAATCAACAAAACTATTTTTACGCATATACCGGATCATCTCGAATCCCGAAATAATGGCCATTATTACATATGACAGAAAAATAGCAATGGCATAAACAAATATCCCATTCTCTATCAGAAAGTTCAATATTTTAATGATATAATACATCAGATTCTGTTGTCTTTTGCATGAATAATAATTGCTTTTAAAACCGGATCAGCTTCCCCAAATAAAGAATTCAGACGATTGTCTGCAATGCCATCAATCGCAACCAAACCTTTTGCAGAAAGAATCCGCAGACTGATATCGGTTTCGTTCAGCATTACCTCTTCGAAAAAAGGGATATTAGAGGAATCCGACATCATTGTCAATGAGCGTATTATTTCGCTTTTATTGATTATCTCTTCTGTTTTAAATAACTGTCTAAGCCGGTGACATGGTGCAGGAATAGCCATTTTACCCAACGCGCATATAGCTGCCTGCCTGATATCCATGTCCGAATCATCAAGACGATTAGTAACCCTATCAACATTGTCAAATTGCTTGAATACACCCGACATCTTGATTGCAAAAAGTGCAACAGACTTGTTTAAACTTGAAAGCCATCGTCCAAAATCGGGCACTGCATCGATTTTTTTTAACGAGACCAACGAATTGAGAAGTCCCCACTCCGAAAGATAAACTTTAGGATTGTCAAAAAAACTAAGTGGATCATTGGGATTCAGTTGAATCCATGCCATTTGTGCCTCAATACGGAGTATGTCATTCCTTGAATTCAAATATTTAAAGATCAGACCGCTTTCCTCCGTAATTTTCATTTGTGCCAACTCCCGAAATCCCTTTGCCTTTACATACCAGGATGAATGGAAAGCTTTACGGATGGAATATTTCTTTAATCCTGCCAAATGAAATAATTTAACAAGTTTATCAGCACTATCACCTGTCAGGTTACTGTGCAGCGATAGTAATTCGGCAGTAAAAACATCACGGTAAACCCAGTCTTTTAGTTCATTTAACAGTGATTCAGGAACATTTGGTGAATGCGTTTCATAGAGCCAGTCGGTAATAAAATCACGATACCGATCCAGGCATTTCGATTTCCGAATATTGATATAACCATCCTTTATACGCCTGAATAATATTACGATGAGCAAAATAATTACTGACAAGATAAAAAACAGGTTCAGCAACAGAACCGTTTTGAAAACATATTTAGTCTTAAAATAAAAATATAAAACTTTCTCAAAAAAATAAGGTTCTTTACTTTTCACGATTGGTTCTGACAGAATAGGCAAATAATTATATTTGGAATTATCAGCCAATGAATCAATCGTTCGAATATTTTTTAAACTGTTTGTTGTATCCGGTATCACAACCAAACTTGTTTCTGCCGTCGGTTTATCGATCTTGATCGATTGACCTGAAACTATTAATTGTTTACGAATCTTTAGATTTCCACCCACCAAAATCTTATATTTTGCGTCGAGATTATTCCAACGTTTAACTGAATCAATTGGAACACCATAAAGCAAAGAAATCCGGTAAACGTTTTCATTTTCACGAACAATATGATTTGTGAACTCCGGCGATTCCTGCGCAGCAACACAGATATTTTGAAACAGGAGCCAAAAGATTAAAAGCGGTATATACATAGAAAATCTCATCTGTTAACACTTAACTTGTTTGGAATTGATTGCAGTATGATACCACAAAGTTTTTTAACAAAAAAGAGAAGTCCTCGTTTAAAAAAGACTCAGAATTAAAATAAATAGCTAACTCCCAAATCAATTGAGAAGCGGTTACGCTTTGTACCCACCCGAATCTCTTCGCGCGCAAAGCCAACCCCACAGTTTAAAAAGATTCGGGAAGCAAATTTCTGCTGATATTCAAGTGCTATTTTATTAGATTTTAGATAATAACCCGGATTAAATGCATATTGCTGTTCGTCAGGCGAAAATCCAGTACCCACGATGAGGGATAAATAACTGTCAGAATCAGCAAAATAACGTCTGACTGTTAAGTTAACAGATTTCGACCACTCATCTTTCCCTGGTGTGAGATAAGGACGTAATGAAAACCAATAATTTCCATAATACTTACCAATAGTTCCAGTGTAAATCATCACCTTATTCGAATCAAAAGCCGCAATCCGATTATCATCAAAATTCATATACCTAAATCCCACAGAAAATTCGAAACTTGCAGGTAACTTAAAATAGGGCTCCATCGAAAACCGCGAATATGGAAAATTCTTTTTATTGGAGATTCCCGTATTTAAATACATGTAGATCCCCTTTGTAATGGCAGGATAGGCATCAATCTCAATTTGATGCCCATCATTCGCAAACCGCCGCGCATAGTTGTAGCGAAACGTGACCGTTCCAAATGTTTTTGTTTTCCGTCCAATGGCAACGGAACCAAAATTCCATGGATCAACATCATTAAAAGTGTAAATCCAGTAATTGACCGTAACCTTGTTTACTAATTTATCATTACGAATTTTCAATAGCAAATCAGAGGCACCTTTATTGGACGGTTCGGTTACTAATAACTGGGTGAGTAGAATGGACGCTTCATGCGATTTACCGGAATAATCCAGCGCTTTCGCCTTTTTAAAAAGAAATACACCATCATTTGGGTGATAGGCAAGCCCGATATCGGCAAATTTAATCGCACCCAGGTAATGATCGTTCATGAGTTCAACATCGACAAGGGCATCAACGGCATCGTAATAACCGGCGCGACGCTCCACTATGCGGGAAAGGACAATCCTTGCTGAATCATATTTGCTATCCCATGCATAAGTTCTCCCCATTAAAACTGCAGCATCCCAATAGGTACTATCAACCGACAAAATCTGTCTGCAGATTACCCTTGCCTCCCACTTCCGATTGTTGTATGCAAACGATCTTGCTTTAGAAAACAGCGAATCTAAGGAGACTGACTTCTGCAAATTAGTCGTTTGTGCCGAAACCGTCAAACCGGCAGAGAATATCAAAAACCCAAGTAAGGCCAACATTCTATTTAACGGAGTCATAATTAACTGTATTTTACCTCCTGATTAATAATCTTTTTACACGAATCGAAACCTCGTTAGGACTGAAAGGTTTTGTAATATAATCATCAGCACCAAGCTTGAAAGCCTCAATAATCGTATCTTCATTGCCAAGCCGTGAAAGGACGATAATCGGCATCTTCAAAAAAAGTTCATTCCTGATTGTATTGATCAATTCGAGTCCACCCACAAAGGGCA